>OFQW01000006.1_pt1 | contig 49312 bp, 67 predicted proteins | sample 1542941 | NCBI WGS metagenome assembly OFQW01 (sample SAMN07774219, study PRJEB24372) | wastewater metagenome | isolation source: Exp Tend NO 90WW | collected 2016-02 | reverse complement strand
ATGGCGACTACGATGCTAACCGCGCTCGGCAATATCGGGTTAGCGCTGGCAAAGCTGGCGCTTGTGGTAGCAATCAACCTGATCACGGCGTTGGCGCAAGGACTGCTCAACTGGGCCGGGATGGATGTTAGTTTTAGCCAAATGAAGGACCATGCCGTATCGGCCATCATGGGTTGGGTTCCTTCGTTTTCTGGTGCGGCTGGCGCGGTAATGGGCGCGATGCGCGAGGGTTTCTTGTCGGCACAGAACGCCGTGCGCAACGGGCTGGACGTGGTAATGGATTTCATCGGGCAAGGGCGCGATGCGCGCATGGGGCCATTTGCGCAGAGCCTCTACGACGGCGGCAATAACGCCTTGCAGCGCATGGGCCAAGGCTTCGCGGCGGCGCGCGGTTTTGCGGTTGACCAATTTAACCAAGTCATGACGGATGTCAACAACCAAGGCATTGCTTTTGCTGGTGGAGCGCTGGCCGGGCGGCTATTACAGGCGGGTAGCGATTTGATTACCAAATTCGGCACGGGTTTCGCGCAGGGCGCACCGTCGTTGACCGCCAATATCAACAGCGCGTTTGGCCTGGTACGCGATGGATTCAATTATTGGCACGACACCCTGGCGCCCCATTTCCTAGGCAGCGCCAAGGATCTGTTTAGTAAGATCGGCCAGGGCGCAGCGGGCATCAATCTATCGGGCGCGGTGGATACGGCCTTCATTACTTTACGCGACGCTTTCAATCACTGGCACGATGACCTTATGCCGCATTTTTTCAGCGCCATGCAGGGGCTGGGCGGCAATGTCATCAGTGGCTTGAGCGACGGTATCCGGCGCGGAATCGGCGCGGTGATCAGCGCGATTCAGGGTATCACCGATGCGTTACCCCAATGGGTGAAAGACCAGCTAGGGATCCATTCGCCCAGTACCGTTTTTGCTGGGTTGGGCCAAAACATCATTCAGGGTCTTGTGCAGGGTATGCAGAACATGGCCGCACAACCACGATTAGCGATGGCCGGCGTGACCGACTCGCTGCAGGCGGCGTTGGGCAATGTGCAGTTGGGCGGCGCCGGGGGCAACAATAGCAGCGTGAGCAACAATCAAAACACAACACATAACTGGAATGTCAATGTCCCGACTTCGGGCGGCGATGCACCACAAAGCCAAATGCAGTCGCTTTTTAATACGTTAACCAATGTTTACGCGAGTTGATCAATGTTAGCTAAGCACCTATCTGCCCTAGCCGTTGTTGCCGAGGATGGCATATCATACGACCTATATTCTAGCAATAATCCAGCGGTTTTACTGTTTTTGGACGGCGCGGGCATGGCCACCGTGCGCCGGATCAATCAGCGCACACCGCTGCAAAATGGCGTGGTGGATAAAGGATTCCGGCTCGAACCGCGCAAGATGACGCTTGGCCTGTTCATTAACCAGCAAAACGAGCGCGATGTGGACACGATGCGGGATAAGTTGGCCTACATTTTTGGGCCGACGAACTTCCCGCTCCGACTGCGCGCCACGCGACTCGACGGCGCGGTGCGGGCGATTGATTGCTTTGTGGATGGCACGATGGACTTTCCGCAGTCAGAGCGGATGGGGGCCAGCCAGAAGGTGTTGATACCACTCTATGCGCCGGATCCGACGTTCTATGACCCCACGCAAGTGGTATCAACGACCAGCCTAACGACGACGCCGGTATCGTCATCGCTCTTTTTGAGCGCGGGCGTCACGGCTGACGATTGGCCGATCTTCAAAGTAACCGGCCCCGTGACCGATCTGGCAATAACTCATCAGCCGCTCGGCGATGCCATCTCGTTTGCTGGCACAACGATCCCGGCCGGCGAGACCTGGGTGATCGATTTGCGGCCTGGGTACAAAACGGTTTACCGCCAAAGCGACAACACCAATCGATTGTATGCTGTTTTTGTTACGTCTGTTGTTTTTATGTCAACAATGCGGGTTTATTCTCAAAAAGTAGCCGCTAGCCTGGGGCTTAACGGCAATTATTTTAGTATGACTGGATCTGGCACAACGGCAGCATCCAGCATTCAATTCCTCTTTTATAAGCGCTATCTGAGTCTATAAAATGGCCTTAATTTTTTCACGGTCGGAATATATATATCAGACAAGAATCTACGATGCAAGCGGCAATATGATCGGCTTGTATGACGATTTGGTTTCCTTGAATTATCGCAAAATCGTCAACGGTATCGGCATGGCCATTCTGACCGTGCCAGATACGCATCCACTTATTGCCCAATTGGTCGATGATTTGCTTTTGCAGGTAAACCTGATCTATCTATCGCCCAGCAATGGAATAATATATAAGCAGGACTTTGTAGGATTGTACCGGGACAAGCAGATCGCGACAGACAACGATGGCCTCTCTCATTACTTGCTCTACTTTGTCGGCACAAACGATGTGTTAAGTCGCAATATTGTCGCCTATCCATCGGGCGTCAATAACAAGTCGCAATGGACCGGACAAAACATCCATGTTATCGCCAAGCAGATCGTGCAGAACAATTGCACGTCGGCGCTGGCAACAACCGCCAATGGGCGACTGAGAAATGCGAACCCAGTCAGGAGCCTAATAGCAAACCTGGGTAGCGGGCACGATCCAACAACGCCAACGATTAACTATTCGTGCGCTTACCGCAACGTACTCGAAGTTGTTCAGGAACTCGCCCAATTGGGAGGATTTGATTTCGAGGTGTATTTTGACAAGTCCAGTTCAAATTCACTGGTTTACCTTCAGTACGACCTAATGGGAACAGACAAGCACACAACGATTATTTTTGATTTAAGCCTGGATAATATCGCATCGGCCAACGTCGATGGAGAGCGACTGAGAGAAAAAACAGTCGCTATTGTTGGTGGTGATGGCACAGGCAGCGGGCGCACAACATCTATCCACACAGGCGCCAATCAGTCGGCATCTGATGACTATGAGCTATTTATTGATGCCCGCGCCAGCGCAAGCACGGAGTTAGACAGCATCGGAGATGCCAAGCTAGACGAACTTGCGGCGCGCACTAGCGTTAATGTGGATATATCGCCCTCTAGTGGCTATTTGTACAACAGGGATTATGATCTGGGAGATCTGGTGACGGCGTCCTACCAGGGCATCCAGGAGACCAAAAAAATCACCACAGTGGAAGTCACCTTTGACCAGGAGCAAAATTCCAAAATCAGAATTGAGTTGTCGAACCCATGATTGGCAAAACAGACCTAAAATTGACGCGTCAGGACAAAATTCAGCGACCTGAAATCCGTGACGTCAAGGATCGGGTAAACAAGCTAGAAACACAAGAGCCAGCCAATATCGCCAATGCGAACCTAGCCACAATGACCGAGGCAACCATCAAAGGCCGCGCGTCTGGTGCTGGCACTGGCACACCAACCGACCTGACCGCGGCGCAAGTGGCGACCATTATCAACCAGTCGCCATTCACGTATCCACTGATTGCGCCGTGGATGGACTGGCCGCTCAACGACGTGACCAACGGTAGTCACTTCAACGACAACACCGGCAGCGGCACGATTCCAAGCGGCTGGACACAGACCGACGCCGCACAGGCGACCAAGCTTAACGATCCCTACGGCTTCTGGAATCTGGTGGGCGCTTCGGGGGAAACGTCTTGGGCTTTCAAAATGCAAACCGGTTTCACGATTGAATCTCTCGCGTCCAACGCCTGGAAATCGTTCTGGGTGGGACCAATACTGCTACGGGAATCGCTGGCCAGCGCTGACATCAACTACTATTTTGGCGTCTACCGCAACAACGCCGGGGCGATTGACACCAATACCTTTGTCCGCATGAACATCAACTGGAATTCAGCCGGTAGCACCTGGCAGGTGCGCGGTGAGCGCAAGGATGGCACAACGCAGACCAATGGTACCTATTACACGCTGGCCAGAATTCCGGTGCAGCCCTTCGGCGCCCGGATCGCACTGCAAAACAACACCAACAAAAACATGGTGGTCTATCTAATGCCCAACCAGTTTGTGCCGATCCATATGAATATCAGCGGGGCCGCCGTGGGTAGCGGCGTGACCTGGGGTAACGTGTGGTGGCAATTCAGCATGAGTCGCGGGGCCGGTGGCGATGACCGCATTCTGATCGGCGGCATTGACTACACCGCCGACAGCTAATGGCTAGACTGACGATAGACATTCCTGACGCCGACTACGACAGGCTATGCCTGTTAGCGCAAATAGCGCTGCGTAGCCCAAGTAATCAGGCCGTTTACATGCTGAGCAAGATGTTGAAAAAGGAGAATAATGGCAACAATCAAATGGGCGGGAGCGCCGACGAGTCGCAGCACGGTGTTAACGACGGAGTTAAACAGCCTCGCCAACGGAAGTAGAACGAATGCTGGCAGTGAAATCGACAACAGTAGCAATCTGGACACCTACGGCTTTCTCAAGCTGGCCGTCACTTTTGGCACGAACCCCAGCGCCGGGGCGTATGTGGAAGTTCATATGTTGATGGCATTGGATGGCACGAATTATCCAGATGGTAGCAGCAGCGTTGACCCAGGCGTGGATACAACCATCCTGACGATCCCAATCCTGGCGAGCACGTCAGCGCAAAGTAAACAGGTGGGGCCGTTTCTGTTGCCGCCAAGCAAAGTCAAGTTTATCCTAGTCAACGCGACTGGCCAGGCATTTCCGGCGTCTGGCTCCACGCTCACGCTGTACACGCAAAATCAATCAGTGGCATAGAGGTTGCCGATGTGGCCCCCGCGGCAAAACAAAGAGCGGGCGTAGGAGTCAACTCCTACGCCCGCTCTTTGTTTTGCTTTCTCTTTCATTCTCAGTGCGGAACCATGCTCCACATGCCACTGGCGAGCAGTATCAGCACGCCGGCCAAATCCGCTTAGCTGTAAGTCCTGCCCAATTTGCTTCGATGCTCTCTAGGTGCTTTTGTACGCTGTTCAAATGGATGAGGCAAGCGTTGCCCGCGCTTAGATCCGGGGTTGCTGGCAATTAGGTAGGCGTCACAACCAGTTTGAAACAGAATATTATCGGCCAATTCCCATTGGCTCTTACTCACCAATAGAATGAATCTCAAGCCGACTTTATCCCAGAGCACCGCCCAGCCGATTGATCCGCCATTTGCGTAAACACCGTGCGTTTTTAGTACGTCCAGACATGCCAACGGATCGTTGCCGAAAACCGTCAAAGCAACCGGCAGACTAAGCAACTCACCTCGTTTGTGCCAGCGGATCGTAGAGCCGCGCCAATACCAGACAATCGATTGCCAGCAAAAGAACCATGTCATGAGTGCGTAGATCGTTGCATTTTCGATCTTCTGCCGTGTGTTTAACTCAACTGGTTTCTTGATCATTGGGCTTGCTCCCCTTTCGGAATGATTTTTATCATCTCAATATCTTGTTTGGGTGAACCATCCAGATAATCAACAGAGTTGCCCCAATAAGTGATGATGTTAAGCAGTGTTTCTGGATTTGCGTTCAACCAATCTACGTTGATTCTGATCACGAACGTGTCATCAGAAACGCTGATTACCTCGGTTGGATGTTTCATTGTAAGACCTCCCTATTCAAGATTTCTTTTATCCATTTGTCCCGGCTGACGGTCCAACTACCGTACAAAAGTTCAACCGTTTTTCGGCGGTTTTGATTGGTCAAAGCGAACGTGTTACGAACCAAATTTTTCTCTTTCTGCGATAGTGGTTTGCCGGTTAGAGTGATAGTTGGTTGATAGTCAGATGATAGTTGGGGCTGACTATCGCGACTATCGCCAACTATCGGCTGACTATCACTGACAGGTGAGCCGCTATTGTTCCAACTATCGCGACTATCGCATTTGGGGGGGTGTGTTTTGGCTGTAGACTCCCCCCTCTCTACGATAGTACTATCGATAGTTGGCGCGATAGTTGGAGCCTGACTATCGGTTAGCATTTTGGTGCGCAACGCTGGCAATTTTTGTAGCAACGGTTTTACTTCGCCGCGCGTATACCATGCATCGTACACGTTGCCATTGTTCCAGAATTGCCCCTTGGGCTTTAACTCATGTAGCTTGTAGGCATTGAAGGCGGCACCCTGGTTGCCTCCTAGATGGTACGAGATATAGTCCTTAATGTTGGGCTTAATCAGTTGATCCCAGCCAGCCATACTTTGATCAATCAGCAGGAAGTAGATCCCTGTCTTGCGCGAAACTCGCATAAGATTACTCAAGGCCGTCACCGTCGCATCGTATTGCACTCTGCTGGCTGCCTTGAATGATTGCATCGTGCGCCCAAACTCTTCCAGGATGACAAACAGGCTTGGAACCCGATAATCCAATTCGTCAATGTTCGGTTTGCCCGCTAATTTCAGATCCTTGGTTCGTCTGTCGTGCAGTTTGACGATCTGATCGAGTTGGTCACCAATCATTGTGTAGTCAGTTTCATAGACCTCGAATTTATCACCGTAGGGCTGCCAGTCAACGCCGCCAGCGCCATCCAGGGCGATCACCTTCATGCCGTGCTTGGCCGCATTCGAGGCCATTAGTAACGCCGTGCTGGAAGTCTTACCGCACTTGGTTGCGCCTAATAGCCCGGTGTGGACCGTACTAAACACGTCGAATTCACATGGCCCCTGGTCATTCTGTCCAAGTAGCCAGCGGTCAGGGGTGCTTTGGCTGAACGCATCGATCAAGGCCAACCGTTGCCACTGTGACGGCATGGCGTCCCCATCGTCATGCACTGGCAATTGGGGGAATTCACTGGCAAGCAAGCGTCGCTCCACTAATTGCGCCCGTGCATCTTCGGCGCGCGCTTTATTGTCAAAGAATCCACTTTCAGCCAACAGTTCATTGCGGCTCGGCTTGCGTCCATCCGTTTGCTTGGCAGCAATGGATCGGGTGCGCTGCACGTTGTTGACATAGGTCAGTTGGCGGTCAGGCCCAACCATCTGCGCATCGGTAATAATATCCCCGGTCAGTTTATTGAGGCCTTGGGCGCCGAACAATGCCTTATTTGGATCCACCAAATAGACTTGACCATTACTACTGAATTGTTGCAAGGCAAACGTTCCGTCTACGGCCCGCATTCTCGATTCTTGTCGCGCGTCATACCGTGTCCAGACATACATGCCGCCGATGGCAGCGCACAGACCGATAGCGACCCACGCGGCAAAGCGCAGGGCGTCTGTAAAATCAGCCCTGCGCTTTGCCGCTTCGATGAGAGCGTTCTGTTGGTCGATAATGGCCAGCGTGGTCTGCTGCTGGTATCTGGCATTCCACACTGGGGCCATCTGAGCGTTATAGTCGTGCCATGCGTAGGCGGCAACGAGGATGGCGGCCATTAGTAAGAGCAGAATGAATCCTTTGAATTCCTTCAAGATGAACCCCCTAGCTAATTACTACAAAGACCCGGTTTTCAAACGTGATGCGTCCCGCTGTTACCAAATATTCAATATCACTTTTAACCGTGTTGACACTGCCAAGCTCTAAGCGCCGTTGCAACTCCGCCAATTCTATTGTTGGTTCATTGCGCACAATGTCAACCAACTGATCGCGCCTAGCGTCAATTTTGCTACGCTTGCCAGCAATCAATTTGTCAGTCAATGCCCCGTCATTTTGACCGTCAATTACGTGATTGATAGGTGTACTGACGATTTGATTGATAGGCGCATTGACAGTCAGTCCGTACCTTGCCAATGCGCGTAGGCGCTTTTCCTCTAACTTTTGCGCCCGATCTTCATCCTCGATTTGGCGCTGGCGCTGCTTGTCGTCATCGACGGCGCTTTTTTCGTCGCGAATCCGGTTATTATGATGAGAGCGCAAAGCCAAATTGACGGCACCCACCACGGCCAAAATCGGGAACATGGCCGGCGCGTAATGCTGAAGGTTCGGCGCCACTTCTAGCACCGTGATCAACATGAGCGTAGCAACTACATAGACGACGGCCAGAATGACCGATAGGCCAAATGGCGCCTGCTTCTCTGGCTGGCTAGCGTGCGCCTTGTTCCAAGCGTGCATACCCAGCGCGGTGTGCGTTGTGGTCAATCCCAACGTCTCGATCACGACGGCAATAATCCAGGCCAGCGCACTGCCGGCCGCGAGATGCCGCACCGTGGCGTCATGCACAAACCAAGCGCTGGGCAAGGGAGCAATCCACGGCGAAAGCTTAGAAACAAAATCAATGATGCCCTCCTCGTGGATTGACTTGCGCGCCGATGACCACAGCGAAGCGAAGCCCGCAGGTGTCGGCATAAACAATTCTTGATAGGTCTGCGTATTCGTCGCCATCCCCTAGCTTTCCTCTCTTAAATAAAAATGCTCGTTAGTCGATTGATACCGACTAACGAGCATAGGACTGTGATAAAATATCACGAGCCTTATGCACCGGTTAGGTCGGTGCGCTGGGTTAGCCCCCACGCCATGCTTATCTCATGGCGTGGGGGCGTATTGCAAGATTGCTATTATTGAATCATCTTAAATTCTACGATCCAGACCCACGGGTTGGACGCCCACGAGTAGCCGCGCTTGGCATTGATCGTATCCCAAAGTGACGCATAGGACTCGACTACGGAAAATGCCGGGAAATCCTCATCATTAGAGCCATACTTCATCCATTCATCCTGGTATTCTGGCGGGCAAGGGTCTTCGCCCAACCAGTTCCTCTCTACCCCCTCGGCAATCGCATCCGCCTCGCTGATGTCTTGCAATCGCCCTACACGCACGCCGATCACTTCCAGCGTGATGCGACTAGCCCAGCGCGGCATGTGGATAGAAGGGCAATGAGCATTGTCCTTGTGATGCGCCCACGAAATCATAATCGATTCGTCGTCTCTGTCGCATCCAACAAAATCATCATCAGCGCTGTAAAGCCAAACGCCATCACCGTCCATGTGCATAGTCTCCCGCACCCACAGCCGATCCCCTGGCTCGCCGTAGGGGCAGCTTACGCTCTCTGTCGTATAACTGTCCACATCGTTCTGTTTGCGAAAGGTGGCGTTACCATCACTAAATGCAGACAGTCCGCTAAGAGGCCAATCGGCGTGAATGGCACTGCTTCTCCCCTTAACCACCCGTCGTGTCTGCGTTTTTCTGCCCTCGAGTATGGCTCTGACCATCAGGCCACTGAATAAGATCGGGCGCTCTTTCATTGCGGAAACTCCCTTACCTGTAGCCCTACAGGAAACTCTTGCAGCTCGTGGCGCGGATCGGGGTGACCGCCAAGCTGTTTGCAAAAATACGCTACGCCAGCGGCTTGGCATTGATCGCGCAATGATTCAGCCCACTCGATTTGCATGGGGCGTGCGCCGTGGCCAGATTCACCGCCTACGATCACCCAGGAAATGCCGTCTATTATCTGCCGCTCCCTACATTCGTCGTGACAAACTCCCGGTTCTATTCTACCCGAATGCAAACAAAAACTCGCCTCTCCAAGAAGACTCACCGAACCCAGCAATGGCTCGCAACTCAGGAAGTGACGACTGGGAGCTCTGAGCAAATGCGGTATGCCCTGATCGGCGGTCTCCTGGTTGACAGCGCTATAGCCGAACATGACGTTGCTTGGTCGCTCCACCTGCCAATGCGCAGGAATCATCCTAATGATATTCTGTGGTCGCTTGGTCAGGAATAGAAACAGCAGGTTTGGCGACGCTGGCACAACCTCATTAAACAGACGATTGCGTAGGTCGGCAGTCTCGCCAGGCAGCGAATTGCCTTTCACATCCACCAGCGGCTTGCTTACCTCAAAAATGTCCATCATGGAGCCACAAAACACGCGCCGTTGAACGCCAGCGGCCTCGGCTGACTTCTGCCATTTTGCCAGATCGGACCACACCGATTTGATTGCCCGGCGTGCCGCGTGCGGTCCCCAGTGCGCGCCGCCAACCCGCTTATCGAAGGTGCGGGCGTAGCAGTGGTCACAGCCGGCATGTACTTCTTGGCAACCCCACCATAAGTTTGCCGTGTGATCGCACCAGCTTATCTTCGTATTCTCACCCATTTGCCGCCTCGCTAATCTGCCAACACATGCGCATGTTACCAGGCAGCTCGACCGATAGTTCTTCTTCTCCATTGTCAACCACGAGCCGCGAGCCGCCGTTCTCGACTCTCCAGGATGCAGCGCAATAGTCTTCCTCGCAACTGCAAAACTCGGCCATGTCCTGTACTGGCGTCCACTGGCCAGCACAACCGGCTAGCGCTGCCTCAAGCTGACTAATTCGTATGCGCGCCGCGGTCAAGTCGTTACTGATGCGGGTTGCGTCGACCAGTTCGCGCGTGGCCTTCAGACGTTCAATCTCGGCGGTCAACTCTGCAATATGCTGACGTTGCGCTTTTCCGACTGTCATTGCTCCGCTCAGTAGGTCACTTATTTGCTTCGTCACTATTTCAGACTCGGCGAACTGCGACCGCAACCGCTCGACTTCGGCCGCAACAGCCTTATTATGATCATCCAGACTCACATATTCTCCTTCATTAGCGCCCGCCGTTGATTCCCATCCAAAATCGGAATTATAATAAAATCCAACCATCCTAATATCGCCCATTGTTCTATTTCCTTATTCACAAATTGAGGATGCCGGCCCCGCCGTCAGCGCTCGAAACGCACGGTCGCTAGAGGGAGCGACACGACACGAGCGGGCTAGCCGGTCCTGCTATTTCGCCTGCGCAATCTCTTTCAGGTGATCAGCAATATCCTGGCGGAAGCGCGGATTCGCTACATATACCTGCTTGCCGTTGGCTTTGACCTTGGCGCCCGCGGCGTCTGTCTGCGGCACTTCGGTCAGGATGACATCCAGCAACTTTGACGCCAGGTCGGCGCCGCACGGATGACTGCGGCTGATGTGTTGCCGACAGAGAACGCTTAGAACATGCGTGTGCGCGTCGCCAGTGTGCTTGTTGATTTCCTTGCACAGAAAACCGTATTGCGCCTTACTGGCGTCACCCTTCGATTTGCCGTGCAACTTGCTGGCCCAATCGGCGAGATCTTTGGTCTTACCGGTTAGCCGGTCGGCGATAGCAGCATAGTCGCGCGTCTCCTCAGCGGCAACGCCAAGGTTTGGGTTATCGAACGGGTTGTCGGGATCCGCTTCGCTGCCTGGCTCAACCCGATCAATCGCCGGCGCGGGCGGTTCGTCGGCTTGACGGAAAGCGCCTTCTTCCTCAGCTTGCCCAGCGACCACGTTGCGGTGTTGGGTGGTCGCATACAGAATGTCGCCATCCTCTTCATACTGGATGTCCTTATCGAGCACTGGGGCGTTATTCATGTCTTGCTGGTGCAACTTGTGGCCAATCACAGACGCCGCCTCTTCGTCATCGATTAGCGCTGGGTCAGCCACATTGACGGTTAGATCATACGCTCGCTTGATGGCATTGATCTCGGCGCGCTTCTCGGCAACATCGACGGCCGTCCAGGTGTTGGGGATGCTATCGGCGTCCCACTTCTGATCGCGCTTGTTGTACTTTGCCTTGACTCGCCAATAACCCGTTGCGCGAAAGGGTTTGTACGGAATACCAAGTCGTTGGCATTGGCTGGCGATGTCAAGCCGATAGAGCGTGCATTCAACGCCCACGTCGCCGGCGTCGTAATCGTCGCGCCGGGCCAGCTTGACCTCTTCCGGCGTCAGCGTGCGAAAGTCGGTCATGAACTGGGCTTGCTCACGCGCCTTCTTGCGCAAGCCCTTAATGCCGACATGGGCGCGATAGTCATCCACCCAAGCGTCACCCACCTTCTTGCTGCCCAACTTCATGATGTAGATTTCCCCGTTGAAGGGGTCCAACTGGTACGCTACTGCCAGTTGAGCAGCAGCCCAGACCACATCAGCGGGCGCATCGGCTGCACCCGGCATCATGGTCATGATCCGGTCGCGCACCTGCTGAATAGCGCGCTTGTCGCCCAAGTTGGCCGGATTGTCTAAACTCGTTTGTCTGACAGCTAATGCTGTACCCATCGTCTTGGCTCCTTATCGAAAATACAAAATCAAACTAAATTTAGCGCCACTTCTGCGCGCAACGCTGTGCGAACCATCGGCATACCACCGGCATGAATGTTGACCTGAACCATGCCGCACAGCGTCCAGTAATATTTTGCCATCGGCAAGAACGCATCTGGGCAGCCGGATTGGTCGTTGGCCTCGGCGATGTGAGCGGCGAAATCGGCCAGGGTGATGCGCTGGCGTTTGTTCATCGCATCTTGCATATACGCACGGGTCTGCTCGATTGACCAGTAGACGCAATAGCGGCAGACGGTGAGCGCCTCGGCGCGCCGGACAAGTTCCTCTGGCGTTGGATGCGTGTCGATGAGTAGAGCTAGAATATCGGTGCGCAGCTGATCGACCAGTTCATCGGCTGGTATGTCAGCGCGAACGCTGGTCAGGGCCTGCTCAATGCCGCCGACGATGGCGGCATACTGGGTTAGATATGATGTGTCTTTTGTAATTAACATGATGATTCCTTTTTAGATGTTTTCTAGGAAACATTAACGAGTAGTGGCCAGCGCGCCCGGCAGCTTCAAGCGCGCTAGGGCGGTGACAATATCGGCGATAGCCTGTTCGGTCTCGGTAGCTACGCGGCTGCTACCGTTCTGTTCGAGCCAGTAACGACCGCAGGCGCAGCGGGTCAGCGTGAGTTCATTGCTCTTGGCGACCTGCTGGCGACTGGCGAAACTATGCAGATTGCAGCACGGTGCGTTCATAAGATGATTCCTTGAATCCGTGGCCTGATAGCCCGCATGGGCCACGGATGACGCCGGCCAGAGGCAGCGGCGGCGGGCGAGAAAACTACATCAATGCTGTGTGCAGCGCCAGCCCAGCCAGGTGGATTTATGCATCGTATCTTGGTTGCAAGTCGAGCACCACATCATAGCAATGCCGCACCGGACAATATGGCAGATGCGCTTGATCATAGTTGCGCCCCGCTATTCCAGTTGACATCCTTCGCGGTCCCTGAGCTTGCCGAAGGGACCGGCCAGCCCCACGCCGCAATGCCTTCGGCGGCATTCTTGGCAGCGCTGTAGCCCTCGCGCATCCAGGCGTTCCACGGTTCGCACCAGCGGCTCTTGCCGTGATAGCAGGCGAACCCTTCCATGCGGAACATGGCCTCTAGGCAATCCAGAATATCGGACGGCAATTGCAGCGCCATACCCTCGCGGCTGGCCCGAATGAAGGCGGCCGTCGCGGCGTCGATTTCGCTGGCGTAGGTGGCCTTGCTGTTGAATGAACTGATCGGCGTGAAGCGCTTTACTCGCCACTGCTCACCATCGCGGATAACTGATAAGACATTGCTTGACATTGACTTGTTCATCTGATACACTCCCTGCTGTTCATTGTTTGGACCTGGCCTGACCTGGTGTTGCTGCACCGGTCGGGCTTCTTTTTTACTCTACTTAATTGTTGCACCGGCTCGTGTCATAGGTGTTGATCGCCGTCTCTCCATTTAGTAGTGGGACGGCGCAACCGGCCAGCTTCATCACTGCACGAGCCTGAATCACCATTGCCAACTGTGCGGTAACAGCCAAGAGATTTTCAGAGTAGGCGCTTAACTCGCCATTGTCAGCGCGATTAGCTAACACTTTTTCCATGTAAAAATCTAACATCTCGTTTTCGCTCACCGTCTATTGCTCCCTTCATAAAATTAAACAAAATAAAATAATTTGGGCGACCTTTCGGCCAGCAAACTACCTAGGTGCTTTACTTCCCATCGCCTTCCATCACATCGATGTACGACCCGATGTGATCCCCTAATTGATTGATCAGGTTCTCTACCTGATCAATCCGCTGCTCTATCCTGGCAAGCTTCTGCCAGGTGGCAGCAAAGCCCAGCACGAAAACTAAAGCTAAGACTGCTCCTAAGATATTTGTCACGCACTCCCCTTTCGCTAATTATGTCGAGGGGAAGTCTTGCGACCTCCCCGCTTTCCACCTACGCAAAAGCCAACTTACCTACCGGCGCTACTTCCACCACCGGCGCTTGCTCGGCTGCCACAAACGCTTCGGCGTCACGCACATGGCTGCATGTCGTACCGTTCTTGCGTCCCCAGCTACATCCGCACGACCCCACGCCGCTATACTTGCCGACGAACAAAATGTACGACTTGCCTTTGCTGGGGCCGGTCATCACGGTCACTTGCACGTTCTGGGCGTCGATGCGTTCCACTTTGTTGATTTCGGTCTTGGCATATTTGGTGGTCATGGGTATTACTCCTGTCAGAAAATTGATTGCTGTTCCTGTAGAAAAGTATAGCAAAAACTTTCCGCTTTGTCAACTAGTATTTTCCTAAAAACGGAACAAATAAGGAGGGATCTTGGAGCAATCTTGGAATCGCCGTAAGGTTGTCCAGTAAAGGGGCGCGTGAATGTAACGATAAAAAAACTCATTGAATTTCGTAGGGTAAACGTAGTGGACAAGGTTTGATTTGTTGTGTATAATATCAAATAGAGAGTTAAATCAAATCCAGTCAAGAGAAAGGGTAGGCATTATGAACATCGAAATTCTGAAACAACTCGGCAGTGAATGGAAAAAGGGTGAAAAGCATCGGATTTATTTCAATGGCCTTGGCGAATGGTATGGAATAAAAACCGAGCGCTACAATACTGGTAACATCTGTGGGGCAACGTTGGACGGTGAAACAATCAGTAATTCAGCAGCAAAGCGCTTGCTTGGCCGCCTGATGGATTGCAAGGTGTGGTTTGATGTACCAACCGGAAGTTGGTTTACGCAGACCAACCAGGGCGACACAGAGGCCAAAGAGATGTGCAATGCCTGCATTAAGGCAATTAAGGCAAAGGCGGCTGGACTAGAAACGCAGGTGACGGCATGAATATCACCTATCGCAAGACTCAATCCGGTAAATGGTTAGTGTGTGAAGCAAAGCCACACACGCTAGGCGTAGGCGTGCAAAAGGTCGGCACAGATTCAGGAGGTCATACAACCGGCTTTCAATTCGGCGCATTTGAGGATGAAGCACAGGCCATTGCGGCCATGAATGGGATTGCTCGTGCTCGCGGTTTCTCCATCGTCAAGTGGATCGAGCCGATTAACCGCAACCCTCAATTTATTGCTCTAGACATGCCGGAGGATAGCCTTATCTCTATCAATTCAGATAAGACTATTGAATGGTACCGTGGTGAAGTTCTGAAAAATATCGACATTACGCCTGGGCATTGGTTCGGCTACGATTTTGCTATTATCGACTGTTCTACCGGGGAACGCCTACTATTGAGCGATAGCGGTCGCTACAAGGTGGGTGAATTAAAACAAGCCATTTTGCAATTTCGCCAGCGGGTTGATGCTCGGCTAGGCGAGGTTATCCCTCGCGGGCGAGATGGTGGACGTAAAACTATCGCCGATGAACCGACCGAGCGCCACAACATTTCTATCACGCCGACAGACTGGAATTATGCTGCATCCATTGGCGGCAGTGCATCCGATGGTATCCGGGTAGCATTGGCGTACCACAGGGAGGCAAACTATGCGAGCAACTCTTAAAAATACGACCATTGAACGCATTGATCACGCTGCCAGCAAACTAACCACGGACATCATCCGTGAAGATGCTGGGCAGCGTAGCGACTATGTCAAAATGTACGCGCTGCTGGCCATTCTTGCCAGCGCCAAGACTGTTCTATTTCCTGCTGAACAGGCGGAAGTGTTCGCAGCGCTGAGCCACGAGTACACCGACCGGCTTAATTATGCGTTGCCGTTTGAGCAAACCCTGATTGAATTCATGGTCCCGGTGCCGGTTCAGGGTCGCCAGCTGCTTGGTATCGCCCTTAGCCAAGACACCTTTGATAATGAGGACTTTAACCAGTTTGCACAATCGCACGGCATGAAAATTACCGGACGCGATGACATTGAGGATCACACGGAAATTCACCAGGCAGTAGGCATCTACGCCGATGGCTATAGCTTGGTCACGTGGAAGGTCCACAGCCGTGAAATCATCTTTGACCCTAGCGCCGATGCCGCCCTTAAGAATCTATCGATTGCCGTTATCGGCTATATCAACTGCGAGAATGTCACGCTGGCATTGCAGAACACCGATGCGAAAGTAAACCGCAAACGCATCAGTAAGGGCAAGAAACCCTTGGATGCCTTCTATGTGACGAGGATCCGTGGTGTGCAATATGAGGCCAAAGAGAGCCAGCAGACTGGCCGTCACGTTGGTTTCAGGTTCGATGTGCGCGGGCACTTTAGACGCTTAGAGGATGGCCGCACAACGTGGGTGAAAGCGCACCAGAGAGGCGTACAGCATGAATTGTATAAGCCGAAGGTGTATGAGGTAGAGTGATGTTTTTCCATTGAAATAAAAAGAGCGTCCGATCCATGGATCGGACGCTCTTTTTATTTCAATGCCGGTGCAAAAAATGACCCTTCGGTCTGTGTTCCCCCGATAGCGGCATGGCCGCACACAGACAAAAGGGTGTAGGGTTAGTTTAGCATGAGGGCATGGGGGTTGTCAAGGGTCTACCGGCGTAGTGTGATGGCCGCGTACCGCGACCAAGAAGCACAAATGCCTACCGTGTCGCAATTGTGGCATCGGCCAGGGTCATCGGGTTACAGACGACACCAAAGGCTACATCTATTTTTTGAATCGTGCCATTAAGCAATACTGGCTGATCTACATTTAACTTGGTCGCAACGTCGCCAGCTACGCCCATAATCTCGACATCTCTGGTTTTGATGATGCCATCCTGCATATTGACCGAGACCTTATATTTATCTCCGTCGTGCTGGACATCGTAAACCTTGCCAGCCCAATCGACTACTTTTTTACCGGCCAACTTCTTGACCTTCTCTTCTTGCTGGATTGCCGTAATGTTGGAGTTACTGCCGCAAATCTCACTGAACGATCCGGCCATCCATTCGGGCGTAGCAGTGGCCGGGGCCGCTGGCGCAGCAGCTACTTTCCCAGACGCGCCAACGGTGGCAGGATCGGACTTCTTGGGCGAAACTACAGCAGCGATGATGGCGAGCACGACAAGACCAGCAATAATATACGCAAAAACTTTTAAACAGCCTTTCATACGGGGAACCTTTCCTTTGTTGGGTGAATTAGAATTGAAATACAAACAATTCCAATATCGCGCCAAACAAGGAAGAGCACACTTACAGTACGCTTACAAAAAAGCCCCAAACGCATCCAGCCGCAGGATGAGCGGATATTTACCGAAAAGCGGAAATTGATAGTTGACAAACCGGAAATGATATGCTACCCTATAGAAGGATTATTTTTGAGCGAAAGGAGGGCTTACAAGATGGCGGAAACAGAAAAAACTATACGCGTCGATGAGAAGCGATTGAAGGTGGCCATGATTGCGGCTGGCATCAAGACAGATCGAGATCTAGCAGAAAAATCGGGTGTCGATGAAAGAACCATCCGCAATGTCAAGAGACTTGGTACATGCTCATTTGACGCATGGAACAAGCTAGCGATGGCGATTGGTTGCAACCCAATCGATCTTCTTGTCACCCAGGGGTATCCTGACCCAAACTGGGTCACCCTGGCCGCTCTATCAATTTAGAATCTTTAGGACGTGACGGTCAGGGGTAGGGTGCGAAAAACGCCCCAGCCTTAACGACCGAAGCGTTTTTCGATACATCTTACGCCACACGACCTTAAAAACTGTCAGCGGATTGTAAGAAGTTTTTGACCCGCTGATGGCCTTTTTAATCGTTTGACGTGTACCAAAAGATTAGAACGGATGTATAATAAGTGCCATTCTAATCTAATCCAGCAAATCGCACCGTCCAGGTCGCCAAACTAAGTCGGCGTGATTTGCCAACACGAACACAGCTTTCGCCGTGGTTGGTTGCTTCCTAAATCTTCGTAGCAGCCTCGTAACCGACCACTGACCAGAGTAAGACAAGTATTTATTAACGCACCTTAAAAGAAAGTAATTAACACAATTAACAATAGTAGAAGTGAGAGCGGGAACGCTCAAGCTCCCGGTATTTGTTCATCGCGCGCTCCTGGATATGCTCTTCATGTACTCAGGTGTTAGCCAGATGTAAGCGGAAGTTGTTGCCGGATCACTGTGGCCCATCTGTTTTTGTAACTCAAGCAGGCGGCCAGGGTTGGCGATAATCCACTTCGTGGCGAAATACCGGCGCATATCGTGGCAAGACACATCTAGATTGGCGTGCCGAGCAATCGCCTTGAACTCAGTGTAGGCGCCATCCGCCGAAATACGATCTCCTTTCTGGCTTGTGACCACCGGACCGGGCGTATCAAGTGCATCAACCCAGCGCCGAACATGCTCGCCAAAATGAGCAGGGAAGCCAACAACGCGCGACTTACTGTTCTTCCCAGACCGAACAACGACGCTGCCTGTATTGTCAGCATCAAAGCTCAAGTCGGTTGTATTGGTTGAGATGGCTTCATTGAGCCGCAAGCCAGCGCCAGCCATAATCGAAATCATCGCCTGATCCCGCATGGCGTAGCGCATTTTATTGCAGGCCGCCAACAATGCCAGAACATCGGCGTCGGAAACGGGATTGAATACAGTAATCGGCGCGTTGATGATGGGGAGCCAGATAGAGTAATCCTGTTTGGCAATGCCAGTGCGGTGCGCCCAACGAAACATCTGGCCGACTCGCTCAATAACATCGGCTTGGGTCTGGATCTTCAAGTGACTCTTGGCGAGATAGACGGCAAAATCAGCCATGTTCCGTTCGGTGAGCGGATGAGCCGGGAGCCAGCGCAAGAAATGGCGGATGCGCTATTCGTATTTCTCTCTGGATTGTTCGGCAATCTTGCCACGCAGCGAGGATAAATATTCGTTGGCGAGCCAGGGCAAGCGGTTCGCATCAATAGATGCACTTTCGACAGGTGCAAATGTATCATGCATTGGAGAGCTTTCTATTTTGGTTGGATTGGAAATAGAGATACTCGCCATGACGGATCTTTATCGTATCGACCGCTTACAGTTTGTTTACAAGTAATAGATATATCATTTCTAGATAATAGTACAGTAATTTTTTAGATTACGCAACAATATGAAAACACATCCAGCCGTGCCATTAAACGAGCAGACCAAACCGGCCTATCTACGCATCCAGCGGGCGCGGCGCAAACTGCGCAAGAGCGCGGATATAGATGAGCGCATTGCATTGCGCAATGCTATCGGTCAGGCAACGGCTGAATTGTGGAGACTATCAAAGAAATAAACCTGGACACCCTACCTGTCGCGCCGGCTTAACCTTTGGACGGCAAAGCACCCGCACCGGCGTCGCATTGTCTCGTCGTCACTCCAGCGGCAGGCTCACCAGATCAGTATGTGCGGGTTCCTGATCACGCGTAAGGGTTAACAGTAAAAGCCTATATCCGCCTACTGGGGAGCAAGGCGGATATAGGCGCAAATAAGGTTAGGGGTTAGGGGCGCGCTGGATTAAATCGCCAGGGTCACAGTCGAGGAAGTCACAGAGTTTTTCCAACGCCGACAACTTTATTTCTTCGGTGTCATTAAACCAATAGCGGCGCACCAAGCCCATTGTTAGGCCAGTTTGTCGCTGTAGTTGAGATTGATTAAAGCCCTTAGCCTCGGCGAGTTCTTTTAGACGGATAGAAATCATAGTCTTTTCTCCATTAAATAATGTTTCATTAGTAATGTAACCATAATACACCGTCAACGGTATATCATCAAGGAATATTCATTCTTGACAAAAGAATACTTTCGATGATATGCTATCGGTAGCAAATAGCGCAGTATCTAACCTTGGCGGGGGTGATGCGGAAGGCGCAAGCGGGTATAGAAAAATAGTTTATCGCACCTGCTCTGAGTGGTGCAGACAATGCAGACCCGCCAGTCTGAAAATCCCGTTTTTCATTGTCTGCGAACCACTCAGAGCAGGTTTTTTGCACCGATTATTCAGATCCGAGACATTCATGATTCCAATCGTGGTCAACGAGCCGACAAATGGCAAGGTCAGCGTAGCGGATATGCTGAACGGCCACTTCCATACGCCGGAGCAGGCAGAGGCCGAAAAGGCAGAAAAAGAAATTAAGACTGCTCTTCTGAGAGAGGGCGCCCATGACGAGGGCAACGCGCGCTGTGTCCACATCCATCACGGCGGAAAATTCCTACATAGCGATGCGCTGGGCTGGCTACAGCACACCAGAACTCACTGGATTATGGAAGGAGGTGAGGCGGCGGTCGAACGGGCGATCACGGAGACGCTTATCGAACGGGCCGAAATATCGCTAAAATCAGGCGCGCCCGATTCAGAGTTGATTAAGCGTTGCATTCCAAATTCCAATAGAGTGCAGGGGGCCAAAGCGCAATTGCGCAGCCTGGTCAGTGTCAGCGCGAATGAGTTTGACGCCGAGCCGGACTACCTGAATTGCAAAAATGGCGTGGTCGATCTGCGTACTGGCGAAATCGAGCCACACCGATCAAGTCAGCGCTTTATGCACTGCACTGCGACTGATTACGATCAGGGCGCCGATCAAAGCGCATGGGTAAACTGGCTAACATCCGCTGTGGGCGCTAACGCAGAGAACTGGTTACAAATGGCCGTAGGCTATTCGCTTACGGGCCACACCAGAGAAGAAATCATGTTTTACCTGTATGGTCCACCACGCAGCGGCAAGGGTACGTTCACCGAAACGATCATGGATGTACTAGGTGCGCCGCTCTCTGGCGTTGTCGGCTTTCACACGTTGACCGCACCGAGCGAAGCGGATACGCAGAACTTTAATTTGGCCCCACTACACAACGCCCGTTTTATCGCCGCCAGCGAATCAAATCAATATGAACGCTTCAATGAGGCTAAGGTGAAGTTGATCACTGGTGGCGACAAGATTCAGTGTTCATTCAAGCACAAGACCCCGTTTAGCTATCGACCCAAATACAAAATATGGCTGTCCAGTAATCAGCCGGTCAATGCCGATCCTGACGATGACGCGGTCTGGGGTCGGCTGCGCGTCGTAAGATTCCCCAATTCCTATCTAGGCAGCGAAGACAAGTCACTAAAACAAAATATGCGTACACCGGAAGTGATGCGCGGCGTGCTCGCGTGGGCCATCCTGGGGGCTATTCGCTGGTATCAGTTGGGCAACGCAGGTTTGCCAGAAATGGAAACGAGCGCCAAGGAAAAGCAAGATCACCGCGAGGCGCTAGACAACGTACAGAACTGGATCAGCGAATGCGCAGAACTGACTGAAAACGGCTTCACGGCAAACGCCGATCTCTATCTCTCCTATGAACGTTGGTGCAAAAACAACGGCGTAGAGCCTAAAAAGCAAAAGGGGCTATCTCAGTCACTTTTGCGCAAAGGGCTAAAAGACGACCGAAAAACCACTACGGAGCGCAAAACACTCCGCGGGTTCAGAGGTATCACGCTCAAATGGTGAAAATGATGACAGATGATGACGTGATGACAAATGATGACAGTTATTTCCACCTTTTCAGTATACGTACATACGCGAGACAAATACCTATATTTAGTGTCATCATCTGTCATCTGTCATCATCTGATTTAATGCACTTAACAAAACAAGGAGAATAGCATGAACAAGCGAAAGATTTTACAGATTATGCCTGCAATAGGCTGGCATGCAACGTACCAGGGAGACCAGGGGATTATCAAAACGCCATTGGTCTGCTGGGCACTCATTGAAGAAGACGAAAACGGCGAGCTATACACCAACGTGGTCGGCATGGACGCTCAAGGGCATATTGATTTTAGCGATGATAGCTCTAATTTCCTGGGCTACGAAAAAGAATAAATTAACCAATCCAACAAAGGAAGGCAAGTATGAGTAAGAAGAGTATCGAATTACGGGTCACGTTTGAGGCGGTCTACAAATCATCTGATGAGTACATCCCGGCAGATGAGGTGACGGCAACCCAAGAAGTTGTCTTGCAGATCCCTGGCATGGAATCCAAGTTCGTGGTGCTGCCCAAGGTTCTGGAAGGCGTCACCGACCGCGTGATCACCGAACTTAACGCGATGGTGGCAGACTACTACCGCAAGCAAGCCGAAGAAAAGAAGCTCGCCGCCGAACTGGCAATGTGCCCGACCCTGTGGAGCAACGGCAGGGCAGAGGAATAGGCCGCCATGACCACCGCAACCATCCCGCAAGCGCAGATTGACGACGCCAAGCGCACGGACCTGATCGAACTGGCTGGCCGATACACCCAGCTACGCAAGGCCAGCGGCAAGAAGGAATGGGAGGGCCCTTGCCCCAAGTGCGGGGGGCGCGACCGCTTTCACGTCAAGGCAGATGCCTTCTTCTGTCGCCAGTGTCACGAAAAGTTCGGTGACGCGATTGAGTTTGTCCAGTGGATGGATGGTTGCGATTTTGTCGAGGCAATCGAGAAGTTGACAGGAGTTAAGCCTATGCTCCAAGCACCTGTGAAGCAAATCGCACCGGCGCCCAAGCCACAAATCAAACAGCCTGAAGGCTGGCGAGCCAAGGCCGAGGCTATCGTCGCACAGGCCCACACGATGCTCATGCAGGAAGGCCCCGGCGCTGATTACCTGGACGGACGCGGCATCCAGCCCCACGCCTGGGAAGCGTTCAATCTGGGCTTCGTGCCCTACGCCACGCTGCCCGGCACCTGGAACGAACAGACGCGCGCCTATTCGTACTCGAAACAACCGGCCATCACGATCCCGTGGTATCGCGGCGGGAAATTGTGCGCCATTCGCTATCGCTTCCTGGTCAAGCACACCTACCTGGACGTTGACGGCAAGGAGCGCGAGGGCGTAAAGCAATCGGCCATGTTTGACAGCGACTTCGACGGCGTGTGCTACGGCGGGCAGGCTCTGGCCGGGTGCGCTGAGCCGCTGCGTACGCTGGTCCTGTGCGAAGGCGAGTTGAACGCTATCAGCATTTGGCAGATGGCCGAGCCGTGGAACTGGGACGTTTTGAGCCTGGGCAGCGAATCGGCCAAACTGACGCCCGCCATGCTGGACTATGCGGGCAAGTTTGAACGAATCTTGGTCTGGATGGATAAGGCGGAAGTCGCCAAGGAACTGATGACCGTCTTGGGTGGCGCATACGGCATTAGCTCACCGACGATTGACGGCCGCAAATGCGACGCCAACGAGCTGCTACAGAATGGCCAGCTTGGCGAAGTGTTAGCCGAGGCCCGCTATCGCGCCTGTAAATCCGACGACGAGAAACGTCGTTTGCTCTACAACATCAACGACGCCATTGCGCAGCGGCACATGGACATTGGCGCGTGTGAGGTGGCAAGCCGGATCATGGGCGAGTTGGGCATCAAGGGGTAAACAAAAGAGCGGTCGCATCCGCCAAGATTGAACCGCTCCTTTGTCAATATTTTCAATTGAAAATACAGTATAACACAGGATCATAATGAAGAATTCATATTTAACCGTTACCGATCAATTTTGCGGCGCCGGTGGCTCATCACTTGGCGCCGTGGCGGCCGGCATTGAATTAAAACTAGCGCTCAATCACTGGAAGCTTGCCATCGAAACGCATAATAGCAACTTTCCCGATGCTCTTCACGACTGCACAGACATCAGCGCTTGTGACCCTCGGCGCTACCCGAGCACCGATATTCTGATTACCAGCCCAGAATGCACTAATCATTCGCTGGCAAAAGGCAAAGCGCGCAAGTTTCAGCAGCAACCAGATCTGTTTGGTGCGGTCAAAATCGACCCGGCTGAGGAACGAAGTCGGGCGACGATGTGGGATGTGCCACGTTTCGCTGAGTACCATAAATACAATATCATCGTCGTGGAGAATGTTGTCGACGCTCGCCTGTGGGCGCTCTGGGATGCTTGGTTACATGCGATGGATTTACTGGGCTATGACCATAAGTGCGTCTACTTTAATTCTATGCACGCTCACCCAACGCCACAAAGCCGAGACCGCATGTACGTGGTCTTTTGGCGCAAGGGCAATAAAGCGCCCGATTTAGATTTTAACCCTGCCGCCTATTGCCAACGATGTGAATGTGATGTACAAGCGCTGCAAGCTTGGAAGAAGCAACGCTGGGGGCGCTATCGCAAACAGTATGTCTATGTTTGCCCGAAATGCCACAATATAGTTGAGCCTTACTACTTTTGCGCCGCCAACTGCATCGACTGGTCGATCCCAGCGCAACGCATCAGCGACCGCTCCAAGCCGCTAAAAGATAAGACGTTGAAACGGATTCAAGCGGGCCTTGATAAATTCGGCAATCAGCCGATTCTGGCTGATACCATTCACAGTGCCCGCAATGGGCGAGATGGTGACATGGTGTGGCCAGCGACGGCGGCGAACCGAACGCAGATAGGGCAAGCAAACCAAGGTCTGATCATGCCGCCGATGGTGGTCGATTTAGCGCACAATAAGGCACAGAATAGCCGCTGCTATACCGTCGATACGCCGCTGCCTACGCAAACCAGTTACCAAACGATGGGGCTAGTCATGCCGCCGTTTATCGCAGAAATGTATGGGCAAAGCACGGTTAGATCCCTGGATGAACCGTTGGGTACGGCAACCGGCAAAGTGCATCATGGGTTAATTATACCGCCATTCCAGATTGATTTGCGTGGCGAGAATACACCTAAGACACTAGATGATACCTTATCCACTGTCTGCGCATCCGGTAATCATCATGGCCTTGTTATGCCATTTCTGGCCAGTTACTACGGCACCGATAATCTATCGGGTCTTGATAAAGCCGTGCCAACAGTCACCACGAACGACCGTCATGGGCTGGTTGTGCCGCCGTTCATCGTCAGCTATTACACCAGAGTCAGCGGCGTTGGTGCAGCATTGGCCGGCATTAACGAGTCATTGCCAACCCAACCGACTTGGCCAGTGCATTATCTTGCTCATCCAGGGCAGACACCTGCCATTGATGATTGCGGCTTTCGGATGCTGCAACCGCATGAAATTCAAAGAGCGATGGCGTTTCCTGGCGCTTACATGGTCAAGGGCAATGGGCGTGAGGTTGTCAAGCAGCTCGGCAATGCAGTCACGCCTCCAGTTATGGCCATGATCATTCGGCGCTGTATGGAGTCTCTATTATGACTACGTACGCATCAATCGAGGCCATCCTTGCCAATATAGAGAAACCAGATCAGATTCTGGCGCTCAATCCTGAGTTAGCACAGAAGCCCGCGAAGGAACCCAAGACCGAAGCGCGCAAGGATTTGGAGCGCGAGATCCGCGAGGCATTCGCCCGCCAATTCGAGACTGTTTGGCGACGTTGTGGCGGGCCTGAACTAAGAAAAGAATTTAGATTCTGCGAAACCCGCGAATGGCGTAACGATTATCTACATGAGGCTACGCGCACCGTCATCGAATTGGATGGCGGCATTTATTCAGGTGGTCGCCATGTAAGGCCGCAAGGCTTTATCGAAGATTGTGTCAAGTTAAACACGGCCACCATGCTGGATTACAGACTCATCAGAATCCCCACCGGCATGGCGACCGATAATTATCTGAGTGAAATCATTGCATTCTTGAAGAAACTTGAAGGCAGATAGCCACAGAACCGCACAGAAGCCGCCTAGAATCGCACGCATGTTCTAAACGACACAACTAGGCCATTATCGACGCAAAACGCTAATTTGCAGTCAGAAAGTAAGCCACAAATGAACACAGCGAATAAGGTAGACCCAGTAAAAAGCAGAATATTCAGACCCAGACCGGCTAAGACCGTCCAGGGCATGACCAAGGCCCAGTACATCGCACTCCATGCGTTTGAGTTGCGTGAGCGCTGGCGCAGCATGGACGGCATTGAGCGCGAGATCATCGAAGAAGAAGGCGCACGGCTGCGCTATCGGTTGTCGTGCCAAGTCAAGCAGCCGACGACACTCGATTTAGAATCCGGCTCATTTGACAAGCGGGCAATCCTTGACTGGATTAAGCAGCATGGCACGGCTTGCACGTCCGAGGAACTCGCTGGCGAACTGGGCCTTACGACAAACGCGGCGGGCCAGCGTCTGCGCGTGCTGGTGAAGGATGGCCTGCTGCGCATCCGAGATCGAACGGCCAAAGCCGTCACAAATCGGGTGAGGCGCCCCGTGTTTGAATTGGTCGAAATGGAGACGGCATGAGCAGTGACGTGTTAATAGATAAAAACGAAATCAGAAGGCGCGCCGCCTCATTGTTGCTGGTGCGTGGCGTAGGCATCGCAGAGCGCGGCGACATCATCCTGATTCTTATGCAGGAATTTGACATTAGTGATCAATCGGCTTGTCAGTATTTGGCCGTCCAGAGAAGGCGCTTATGCCGACTCAGACCAAAAACGAAACGGGGGGGGAGGGCTTTTTAGCATGGCAATCGCGGGTGGCGCTGTCCCGGCGCTTCAAGTATGGATCGTGGACGACGAACTCAAGACCGGCTACAGCGGCGCTGCAAACGGAGTGGCGGTGGTAGACGATGTGGTAGAGGTATTTATGCGTATCACGAACGGCAAGACGGTCCTGATGCACAAGTATGGCGACAATCTTGAGCGACTAAAGAAAATGGTAAAAGCATTGAAAGCGATACAAGGGGAAACAAAGTGACCAAGCAAACCTACACGTTCGCCGGCAAGGAGTGGTCGCTTTCGGCGCTTTCCCGCATGTCAGGCGTCAAGCGCTCGACGCTGGGGCGTCGTCTGCGCGGCGGCATGACCGTGGCCGAAGCAATCAATCGTCCAGTGTATGCCCGTCACATCGTCACGATTGACGGCAACGATTACACGATTCGCCAGCTATGCGAGCAGACTAAAATCAAGCCATGCACTTTCAGCACGCGTTTGGCAGAAGGCTGGACAATAGAAGACGCAGCCCTTACGCCGCACCAAAAGCGCCCGCCAATTACCGCCTGGGGCCGCACGCAAACACTGACCGCCTGGTCGCGCGAAACTGGCATCCCGCGCGCCACCATCACGGATCGGATAGAGAATTACGGCATGACACCAGAGCAGGCGATGGAGCACCGCTACTATCGCGGTACGATGCTCACAGCTTGGGGCCAAACGAAGCCCGTGCGCGAGTGGGCGAAAGAAAAGGGCATCCTGGCGTCAACCATCCACAAGCGCCTTGAGGCTGGCCTGCCGCCCGAAGTGGCGATAGGGGCTGAGGTTGCGAGGCGCTAGAAATTGCAACCAAAATACATGATGCGGCAAAGCAAAGAGGCATTGGTGACAAAAATACAGGTTGAGCGAAATAAGAGCGGCTACCGACTCGATATTGGAACTAGTGGTGGCTACCGATTTAATATCGATCTGGCCAAAGACGAATTCAGGTGCCTGCTAGAGCAGATGTTGGCACATGCGGAACTGGCGATGATAGGCGACACACACGCCGCGTTAGCAGATGATTCTGAATCAGGCGTAACCGACGCCATTAATCATCCAGCGCACTATAACAGTCACCCTTCCGGTAACGCTATCAAATACATCTGGCGAGCCGACGACAAGGGCGATCCGATTGAGAATCTAAAGAAAGCGATTTGGTACCTACAAGACGAGATTGGGCGATTGGAGGGAAAAACAAAATGACCGATGACCATGAGGGCTTAATATGATCACGCTTATCTCCACCTGGCCGATCTGGGCGCAATGCCTGGTCATGCTGGCTATGCTCACCTTTGCGTTCGTGCTGATGTTGCCCTATCTGCGGAGGATCGGAAGAAGATAATGAAGCGCTACCTAATCCCCAAATCTTTTACCGAGCGCGAACGACAGGTCATTGAGGCGCTGGTGCATGGACATACGACCTCGCTCGCCATTGCGCAGCGCCTCGACGTAGATGTTGGCAGTGCCAGAAAGTACTTGCGCAGCATTCGCACCAAGCTGGGCATACCGCGCGGCGAACCAATCACCCCTCACCTGGTATGCCAAGAGGTAGCGCCACCCGGCGTTGCGCTCAACGACATTGAGGCGCTTTGGGATGAATTCTGGAAAAACAAATAAACTCGTGAAGGATTTGGCCTCAAATTACGATAATATTAGTATAGCAGCAGCATCGTCACCGTCGTTCGTTCATTTTTTTTGTTCAACCAGGGTTTTTATGTGCCGAACCAAACTGAAACAAATACGGGCGGGGGGGCAGGAATCAGCGGGGATGTAAATACAAATGGTGGAGATTTTGCAGGGCGTGATGGTCCAAAAAATGCTACAAACATCGAAATCAAAAATAGCGGCAACAATGATTATCGCTACATCGCGCTAGAAACACGAGTCACGAACCTGCAAGCCGAAATGATAAATCATTTTTTGATTCTTGAGAATCAGCGGGAAGCCACACAGGAGCGGCATAACGATATTCACGAGGAATTGCGCAGCGAAATTCGCCGCCTTGACAGACGCGAGCCGATGCCTGTCACTGGGACGCCCATGATGCAGGTTATCAACGCCATCCTAATGACTATCGTAATTATCGTCATGCTGTATGGGATCTATATATTGCGGACAACAGCCGCGCAACTACTCAAACAGGGTAGCACGCAGCAATCGACCGCAATAGGATTAAAATGAACATCAAGAGGGCGAATTGTGATGGATAGCGGCCTAATCGAATTGAGGAACGCCAAAGGCCATCTTCAGGCGCGGCTAGATCTGAATACCATGAAACTCATCATTCGTGATCGCAGAGAGACGACCGAACACGATTTGAGCCGCTATTTTTGCATCGAAAACGCTCGACAGCAAACCCCTTTACAGACGCAAGATATTGTGTTAAAATAATTTTACCGTCTGCTGTGTGCGGCTATGCCGCTATCGGGGGAACACAGCGGACGGCAATCACATATTCAACAGTAGCGCTACAAGCGACACCAAAGGGACTTACGCCTTTCTGGTGTCGCTTTCTTTTTTTTAGGGGACCATCCATGCTCCTACTCGCGTTTTTATTCGGCTTTATGGTCGGCGGCATTGGGGCAGCCATTGTGATGGCGGCGGCGAACGCGGCAAGTAAAGAGGTAAAAGGTCCACATGATTAAACTCTGGCTAGGTAATCATCCAAACGTGGTCATCGCACTGATCGCGGCGCTCACCGTGGCGTTGGTGGCAGCGATGGCGTTTCACTACGACTTATCTTGGATTCCGGCAATTATTCGCAGCTGGGTATAAATGATCTATCCGATACGTCAGCCGATTGCGCCTTACCGTTTCAACTGGAACGCACCGCTAGCGGACGGTCTGGTTACGTGGTTGCCGCTGATCGACTACAGCCTGGTTGACCGCGTGCGAAATCTGGCATTTACGCAGTCAGCAACCAAACCATTGCTTAGCAGCGACGGACCCAGTCGCACTTTCGTCAACACGAGCAACACAACCTTAACGGCGACCGCGCCAGTTACGGCCGTGCCGCTGACTATCGCGTGTTGGTTTAATGCCACGGCAACAACATCGCGATCATTTGTCAGTCTGAACGCGGTCGCCAACGTTACAAATTTTTTCAATCTGGGCATTCTGAGCACGACGCCGAGCCTTCGCTGTCAGTCGGGCGATGGCACAACCAGCAGCGCTGCTGGCACAACCATCATTTCGACCAAGCGCTGGACATTGGCCGTAGGGGTGTGGTTAGCAACCAATAGCCGTTCTATTTTCACGGATGGCCAGAACAAGGTAACGCAGACCAGCACGCGTACACCGACCGGCATCGACACGCTGACAATCGGTGCGCTGGGCGGCTCAACACCAACGGCTTGGTTTGATGGCAATTTATCGAATATCTGCATCTGGAATCGGGCGCTATCTGGTACAGAGGTCTATCAACTGTGGGATCCGGATACTCGCTGGCAACTGTACGAGACGCGGCGGATCTTCGCTGGCTTAACGTCAAATAACTACAATTCAACCGTTGCCGGAACGCTCACTAGTGCAGGCGCTCTACTCAAGCAGGCAAGCAAACTGTCGAGCGGAACATTGACGACCGCAGGAGCCGCAACCAAGCAGACCAGTAAATCACCGTCTGGCACGCTGACCACCGCGGGCGCGCTACTCAAACAGGCTAAGAAGGTTTTGGCCGGAACATTAACATCTTCCGGCGCTTTGCTCAAGCAGATCGGCAAGATTCTATCGGGCGCATTGACCACCGCGGGCGCATTAGTCGCCATCAGGCTGGTACAGAAAGCATTGGCCGGGACTTTGACCAGTGCGGGCACGCTGGTCAAGAGTACATCCAAGCTCGCATCGGGCACGTTGACTAGTGCGGGCGCTTTAGTCAAACAAACTAAGAAGCTGACAGCAGGCACCCTGACAACGGCGGGCGCGCTGGTTAAGCAGGCCAAAAGGGTTTTGTCGGGCACATTGACAGCCGCTGGCGCGGTGCTTAGGCTAACCATCCACTTGCTTGCAGGCACATTGACCAGCGCAGGCACGCTCGGCAAGCAGGTTCAAAAAATCCTGTTAGGTGTCCTGACCACCGCGGGCGCACTGGTTGCCAGTAGGCTGATAGGCAAATTGCTGGCGGGTACGCTGACTACCGCTGGTGCATTGACTAAATCGACAACTCATTTGCTGGCGGGGGCGCTCACTACAGCGGGGGTAGTCAGCAAATCAGTTACCCATCTGCTATCGGGCGCCCTGACCACCGCGGGCGGGTTGGCCAAGCAAGCCAAAAAGGTTCTGACTGGCACATTAACAGCCGCTGGCGCACTTTATAGGTCGATTACGCGCGCGCTGATAGGCACGTTGACAACCGCGGGCGTATTAGTCAGACAGACGAGCAAATTACTTGTCGGCACGCTCACCACCGCGGGCGCGCTGGTTACAAACAGGATATACCAGAGAATCTTATCTGGAACCCTGACTACTGCGGGCGCGTTGCTCAAAACAACTACACATCTGCTCGCGGGTGGATTGACATCTTCCGGCGCACTCAGTAAGAAAATCAGTCGAGCATTGGCCGGAATATTGACCAGCAGTGGCGCATTGGCGAAGCGGGTCACCAAGATGCTATCAGGCGGATTGACATCTTCCGGTGCGGTGTTGCGTATGTTCATTCGTCTGCTTGCGGGCACGTTGATCCTAGTCGGTTCGCTGACAAATCAGACGCTCAAGGCACTTGCAGGCGGATTGACATCAAGTGGCGCCTTAACCAAACAGGCCAAAAAGGTCTTATCGGGCACGTTGGTGACCACTGGATCACTCGCAAAAATAACTACGCATCTGCTCGCTGGCGCGCTGGCCAGCAGTGGCAATTTGACCAAACAAACTGCTCGCTCGCTAAGTGGCGCATTGGTGACCGCAGGGGGATTAGTCAAACGGGCGAGTAAATTGCTTGCTGGCACGCTGCCCACGGCGGGCGCTCTGCTCAAAAGCACCACCAAGCTGACAGCAGGCACCCTGACAACGGCGGGCGCGCTGGTTAAGCTGATCGCTCACTCGTTGGCCGGTGCATTGACCACTGCGGGCGCGCTAAGTAAGCGAACGAATAAATTATTAGCCGGAACGCTGGCATCTTCCGGTGCGGTGCTTAGAACGTTCATTCGTCTGCTTGCTGGAACCTTCACCAGTAGTGGCGTTGTCGTTCGGCAGACGATCAAGGCGTTGGCTAGCGCATTGACGACCGCGGGTAATTTGAGCAAACGAACGGCCAGAGCGCTGTTAGGCGCGCTAACCACGGCGGGAGCTCTTACTAAAGCCCACACCTTCTTTAAGGCGTTGGCTGGCACACTCACCACGGCGGGCACACTCGTCAGCAGCAAACTGTTGATCATTGTTAGACGCACTATTGGCCTGTTGGGTTCGTTCGTTATCAATCGTTTTCTTGGTGGCGATTTTGATATAAATCGAGATTTGAGTGGGGACGACAAATGACCAGAGTAGCGCAAAATTTCGACATGATCGCCGGCGACACGCTGAATCTCAACGTCACCGTCTACGACGAAAACGGCGTCAACAAAGACATCGCCAACAGTACAATCAAATGGGTGCTGTATGATGAGGCGACCGATACGGCCGTATTGACCAAGACAACGTCCAGCGACATCGCAATCACCAATGGCCTGTATGGACAGTTCACCGTGCCTTTGTCGCCAGCGAACACGGTGAGCGTTGCCCCTGGCGTCTACTATCACGAGGCGGAAGTCACCGACAGCAGTGGCAATGTTTCGACGGTTCTTATTGGACATGTGACGATTAACCCAACCAGGATATGACAAATCAACCCTTGAATCAATCAGAAAAATGTGCTACAGTGGAGAAGCAACAAGAGGATCACGTACTTGTGCCCAAGAAAGACTTATTGGTGGAGCATGACATGTTGATCGCTAGGGTGCATCAGTTGCGTAGATTGCTTGGCTATCCGCAACTGCTTACAGGGCATCAGCGGCGTGAAATAGCGCACAAATAAATATTATGCTCAAACGTTCGACGGAGGGGTGAAAAGTATCTCGAAAGAGGTATTTTTCACCCCTTTTTTTATTTCCAGAATTCAGGAGAGTAACACATGAACGGCAGTACAACGTTTACCGGCAATTTGATGGCTAAGAAAATCACACCGCCTGGCCCTGGCTGGGCTTGGCACGTTCGCAACCGCACACGCGCCAGTTATCTCTACGGTATTGTCTTCAACTGGTTGGCCAAACAGTTCACCAAACTAACTGGCATTCCAACCTTGACCGCTGAATTGTCGGTGCGTAAAATCGGCAAGGATGGCACGATCACTGATTATGGCGTCGTGTCCTACCGGGTCGTCACCAATGCGGGCGTAGCTTTCCTGATTGATGACATGGACCCAGCGGCAACCACCGACATCAGCACTTTGAAATATCACGGCTGTGGCACGGGTGCGACCGCTGAAAACGTCACTGACACGGCACTGGTCACGGAGAGCACCACGGCGCTGAACCCTGACAGCACACGCGCCACCGGCACGGCTACGCAGCCATCAGCCAACATCCTGACCAGCACCGGCACGCTCACCTTTGATGCGACGGCAGCGATTACTGAGCACGGACTGTTCAGCCAAGCAGCCACAGGCGGCGGTACGCTTTGGGACCGTTCGGTATTCAGCGCGATCAACGTGGTCAACGGCGACAGCATACAGTTCGCATACTCGCTCACAGCCAGTGCTGGCGGGTAAGTTTCTAGGCATGGCAAAGTATAATCAGGCGCTCTTCATAGAAGAATACTTACGCACGTTCAACCGAACGCAGGCGGCAATTGCGGCCGGCTATTCGCCGCGGACTGCCTATAGTTACGGCGCCGAACTATTGAAGAAACCTGAAATTGCCGAGGCGATTAGCCAACGTCTGAGCGAATCGGCCATGACCGCAGATGAAACCATGATGCGGCTGGCGGCCCATGCCAGAGGGGACATTGACGATTTTCTTGATGACGCTGGCCGATTCGATATTGGTAAGGCGCGCAAGGCTCAAAAGACCGGACTGATTAAGCGCCTCAAAATCAAGGAAACCAAGCGGTTGATTGACGAAACCGAAATTGTCACTCAGGAGGTTGATTTTGAGCTTTACGACGCCCAGGCGGCGCTACAGTTGATTGGCAAGAATCATGCACTATTTACCGACAAAACCGAGTTGACCGGCAAGGACGGCGCGGCGATTGTGTTGCGCGTAATCTATGGTGAAGATGGAACTACAGATAAAGCTACATAGAGCGCACGCCAAGCAAGTTGAATTCAAGCGCAGTCCAGCCAAGCGCAAGGTGATCTGTGCCGGTCGGCGCGGCGGCAAAACAACCGGCGTTGCTGACTATGCCATAGAGAAAATGCTACAGGGTCGCCGTGTGCTAGAAGCTGCGCCAACATCTGATCAAACGTCAGCGTTTTGGCGAACATGCACCAGGGCGCTTGCTGAGCCAATAGCAGCCGGTTTGATTTATAAAAACGAAACCGAACGGCTGCTTGAGATGAGAGCGGGCACGGGGCGTATTCGCACCAAGACCGCTTGGGACGCTAACAGTCTACGGGGTGACCATGCTGACCTACTCATTTTAGATGAATACAGCATCATGCGACCGGATGCATGGAACGAGGTAGGGGCGCCAATGCTGCTCGATAATGATGGTGACGCCATTTTTATTTTTACGCCTAAGCGCCGTAATCATGCCTACGCGCTGTTTGCCAGGGCAATGGGTGACACAACAGGCCGTTGGCAGGCTTTCCATTTTACAAGTTTTGATAATCCCTATCTCAGTAAGGCGGCACTGGATGAAATCACATCTGACATGACAGAAGAAGCTTACCGCCAAGAGATCATGGCGGAATTCCTAGAGAATGAGGGCGCCGTCTTTCGCAATATCGCGGCGTGCATGACTGCTCCATTGGCTACGCCGGATGCTCATAAGAATCATAGAATTGTCGCCGGTTGCGACTGGGCCAAACAGCAGGACTACACCTGTTTTTCGTTTGGCTGCGTAGACTGCAAAACGGAAGTAGAGCGCGACCGTTTTAACAAAATCGATTATGCTTTTCAGGTGGAGCGCTTGAAACGACTGGCTGACAAATGGAAACCGGCTGCAATCCTAACCGAACTTAATTCGATAGGTCAACCCGTGTTTGAGCAACTGCAAAGAGCGGGCTTACCGGTACGTGGCTTCGAGACGACCGGCGCCAGCAAGCCGCCACTCATTGAAAATATGGCGTTGACCCTGGAGCGTTCGGAGTGGAAATTCCAGAACGATAAAGTCTGGACGGCGGAACTTGAAGCCTATGAACGAATTGTTTCACCGACCACGGGCCGCAGTGCCTACAGCGCGCCCGATGGCGTACATGATGACACGGTGATCTGCCGGGCGCTCATGCTGTGGCAATCGCGCAATGCTAGAGCCTTGATCGGGGTGCTATGACGACGACGCAACTTAAACAAATCCTCTGGGCCATTGCTATGTTTTATGTGCTGAGCACGCCTGTCGCCATGCTGTTCGACGTGTTCATATGGCGTATCGTCGTCATTATCCTGTTTGAATTTATCATGATGGCCCTTTTGTCGGTTTGGATGAAGCAATGATTATTTACGATTTTAGCGATGGGACATCCAATAGCGCCTTCTGGGATTGGTATAACAGAACAGATAACTCTGTTTTTTATGGTGAGAGCTACGATCTGGATTATCTAAACCCCGGCGCGCCGCCCTCTACGCCGGAAGAGTTCATCTATCGGAAGCGCCAAGAGATAGCCAAGACTCAAATGCGGCAGCGCAACGAACGTATTAAGCCCTGGGAAGACAAACGCAAAAGGTTTCGGTAAATGAATCTAAGCCAGTTTGCCCGCAATTTAATCAGTGCGCCCAATGTTCGCGACAGCAAGGCCGCCGATCCGTTTCGATCCGTACTGAACCGCATGACGATGTTCGGCGGCTATCGCAACGGCGACCGCGAGGATACCAACAACGCCTATGCGCTCGCCATGACATCGGCCTGGGCCTACAGTGACATCAGGCTAATTGGTGACCGGCTGGCGAGCAGCGACGCGCGCATGAAGGTGCAGCGCAAGGATTCTAACGGCGAATTGGCCGACGAAAAGGGCCACGAGTTCCACGCACTGCTGAACCGGCCTAACTCGCTGATGCCCGGCTCTTTTCTCTTGCGCTATACATCGGCTTGGTACAATCTGCGCGGCAATGGCTATCTGTTTATTTCGACGCCTGGCATTGGTCGCGGGCGACCAATGGAGCTATGGCCACTCCCGGCCAACCAGGTGTTACCTCGGCCGGATCTGCTTCATGAGGGCCGCGGCGTCTTTGCCGGGGAAGCCGTCATCAACTACCAGTATAATGTCAACGGCGCGCTCGAGATTCTGCCCGGCGAAAACATCATCCACTTTAGAATGCCGAATCCCTTTGATTGGTGGGAGGGGCTTAGCCCGCTACAGGCGGCCATCCTGGGCGTGCAATCCGACCATGCGCAAGCGGTTTGGCAGCGTGATTTCTTCAAGGAAGACAACGCCATCCCCAGCGCCATTATCAGCGTGCCGGCTGACACTAACGAGATCGACTTTGACCGCCAGCGCGAGATGCTGAGCGAACAGTTGCGCAATGGGCAGAAACGTCTGTTTACGCGCAGTGGCGATCTTACCGTCCAGATGATTAGCCAGACACTTGAGCAGATGCAGATCATACAGAGCCGACAATTCAACCGCGAAGAAATCGACGCGGTGTATAACATTCCCAAGGGGCTTATTTCCGGGGGGCTATCGGGTGACTCGCGGTTGGCCGCTGAAATCGCCTTTGCCCGTAATGCCATCCAGCCCATGCTAGACTATTTTGCCGAGCAGATGAATGCTGACCTAGCGCCCTATTATGGCGAGGATGTGGTCATTGTGGCGCCGAATATTATTCCGCAGGACCGCGCGCTTGAAGTGCAGGAGTACACCATCTATGCGCAGGATAGGACTATCAATGAAAACCGTAAGAAGCTTGGGCTAGATGACATTAAGCTGGATTCTGAACTGTCTGAGCTACAACCGTTCGTTTCGTTGCCGGTGCGCTTGATCACAGCGGCGCTCACGCAGACCGGCGCGCAAAATGTAGAGATATTAAGCGGTGGTTCGGCCAGCGCACCAACTGCGCCGCAAGTGGGTGCGCTGGCCGGGGCGCAAGACCCTGGCGCGCTAGTGCAAGCGCAGGCGGGCAAGGGTCTTGCGCCGGTCGGTGAGCGAAGTCGAACCGAGCAAATCGCCATTGACACCGAACTGGCGCGCTGGAAAAAGGTGGCACTCAAGGCCATGCGTGATGGTAAGCCGCAACGGGAATTTGCCAGCGAAGTGATCCCGACTGCAATCAAGGCTGTCGTCACCGATAATTTGCCGTACATGGCCGATGAAGCAGCGATTAACCAATTATTTGCCAAGGCTAAGGCATCTGTACGTTTCGTGCCGCGCGGCAATGATGAGCCGCGGCCGGTTGTGCCCACGGCGCTTGATATTACGGATGACGACATCGAGCACGCGATTAAGATGTGGGATAGCACGTTCAAGCAGTATGCTGGCTTGCTTGATGCCGAGGTTGCGTAATGTGGACATGGGATCCAGCGTCACGCCGTTACCGTGCCTCACTAGATGGCGCTGAGGCATTAGGCCAGAAGCCGGGAACGTTCGTTGGGCAAGCCAAAATGCTGACCTTGCGCGATGAGTTCATTGATGCGCGTAAGGGTCACACGAACGATCTGGCCAACCAACTGGCAACCGGCGCAATCAATCTCAATCAGTGGACCGTTGCCATGCGCCAAGAGATCAAGGATAATTTTATCTGCCAATACACATTGGCGCATGGTGGGCGCAACACGCTGACCCAGGCGGATTACGGTAGGCTTGGCCAGATGATTAAGGGCCAATACCAGTACCTTGATAATTTTGCGGCTGACATTGCCAGTGGTAAATTTACCGAGCAGGCATTAGCGGCACGCGCTAGAATGTATATCGAAGCTTCTTCCCACGCGTTTGAGCGCGGCAAGGTGCTGCAAACGGGGATGCCCGATTTGCCGGCGTATCCCGGCGATGGCAACACGCGATGCTTATCCAATTGTAAGTGCAGTTGGCAGATCAAAGAAACTGACACAGTATGGGAAGCCACATGGACGCTGGGGCCGGCTGAACATTGTGCCGACTGTGCAAATAATAGTAAGCGCTGGAATCCGTTGGTGATGACGAAAGGGATAGCATGATCCGTGAGATAGCATCTATTGCAATAAAGAGTCTACCGACTAATAGCAATGTATTTATCTATCCTGAATCCGTTGAAATATGACGGTCAGATGATCCCGCTTATGCTGATTGCGTATAAGCGTATATTTTCATTGAATGAGTTGGCGGCTTGGCCAATACCTACTAGCGAGAATTCATAATGTCCATCAGTATGGAGTTCAAAGGCTACAATCGCGTAGCCAACATGCTGCGCCTGTTGGCGTCTGAGATGGCGTCAGAGGTTGTCGATCCGGTGCTAGGCGAATGGACGAAAGACGTGCGCTACGATCTCAAGGCTGAGCCGTATCCACCCAAGCGCCCCAAGCAAATCTACGTGCGTACCGGCCAAATCGCCAACCGCTGGCGCGCTGAGCAAGTCAAGCCAGGCGTGTGGCGGATTGTTAATGATGCTGTCGATAAGTATGGGAGATTTTACGCTTTCCGTGTGGTAGGCGATGCGCAGGGCGACGGCCAAGCCTGGATGCACGAGGGCCGGTGGTGGTTAGTGCGCGAAGTAGTGGACGGCTACACCGACGATCTGACCCAGCGGCTATCCAAGGACTTAGAGGACTATTGGAGATTGCATGGCTAGCAATATGGATTTAGGCAACCTATTTACGGCGTCTCTTAAGTTCTTGTCGTTGTCTCTCAACCCGATCGCTATCGAGCTCGAGCGATACCAATACGCGTTTGAGGCAATCACCGGAAAAAGGGAAGAAAGCAAAAAGTTAGCCGACAGCATTTCGTCAAAACTAAACTTGATTGCAACGAGCAGCCAATTCAGCCATTATCAGGTAAGGGATATGCTATGCAGTAAAGCGCATCGGCTATTGGCGGCTGGTGTATCTCTGTCGGAAGTAATCGCTAGCGTGGATAATATCAATAATTTCAACGATTTTTGGGCTGTAATTTCCGAGCATATAGCCTATTGAATTCCGTAAGATTATGCGATATAATGATTGTGTTGCTTGCACGAGCGGCTATCGTCTGGATGGGGGGCGGTTCAATCCCGCTGAAACAAAATAAACGACCGTGGGCAAAGAAACTTCAGGCTTGTTTTACACAGGCGCAAGCAGCAAGCTAGTGGGTACAAAAACACGTTGCTTGATTTTAAAGCAAAGATGACAGAATGCAGATATGACGGCGACGATAGATTTTCCAGAATCAATAGATGAGCACGTCTGCTTGGAATGCGTCAGGCGTTTTAACGTTGATCACACAATGATTGTAAAGCGTGTGATTCAGGTGGACAGCAACAAAGCGTTTGCGCCTCAAGTAATCAGGTGTGAGCACGCCGTCCCTAGCTTTTATTACGAGGCATCACTGTCGCCATTTACAGTCTCGCCAGCAACAGCGAGTACCCTGGTGAGGTGTGAGTCGGCCTCATTTGCCGACCATAAAGGCCATCGCTGTCATTTCTTTATCGGTCAATGTCCAGACTGCGCAAAAGTGCATGTGCTCTATAGGCAATAAATGGCAATCATCAAAGGCAACTTGGTAAGCATTCAATATAACGGCCAAGATTTAGGGGTTGGCAAAGTATCGAGTGACCCCGTCGAGTTGGATGCCAACAAATTCTTAGGACCGGCATTCGATGAACATCTCGGAAGATGCTTTTCGGTTGACGTAGAAATTAAGGCCAGGACATTAGACGAAAAGCTTGCTTGGTTGGATTTGTTTAACACTGGACTTGATGCAACGGTAAATTGAATGTCTAACGAAACATTAAACGAATCGTTCAGGGAGTTTGCACGCGCCAGAGATGATTTTTCGATGATAATTTATCATCGGCTAGAGAAGTTGCTGATTCCGATTAATAACTTTTTAATTGCGTGCATTATGTTTACAGAAGAACATTTCGGATAGCCTATAGCTTGGCCGACGTGGGTTCAAATCCCACACAATCTAATAGTTCGCTCAAACGTTTAACGGAGGGGTGAGAGTGTTTCCGCAAGGAGACATTTCTCACCCCTCTTTTTTATTTCCGGCTAATTTTATGACAATCAAATCGGGCAATCGCAATAGTAAAGAAGACAAGAAGCGCATTCAGGCCATCAAGGCCCACGCCATGAATATCAATGCAATGGCAACTGAGATGGAGCCGGACCCAGAGGATCCCGCTGAGCCGACCGAAAACGCCGCCGGCGAACCGAGCATCAAGGCGGCCAACCTGTTCGACTGGATTATTAGCCGTATCCACATGAATTTTACTGATATGGCCGATAATCTCTATGGCGACGGCATTCTTACCCAAGATGAACGAAAGACACTGTCGGGCGCTATTGGTGCAGCCTTGGACGCCTACAACGTGTTCGCCACTGACAAACTGGCGAACCTGAAAGAGCGCAGACCCTATAGTGAGGCCCCACCCCCCGCCGCGACCAGCATGATCAAGGCGCTAGACGATCTGCATTGCGTCAAGGCGCTGGGGTCCAACCGCGTGGGCGGATACATGGCGCTCTGGGGTGACAACAAAGCCAAGGACCTAGAAGGTGAATGGTTCACCCCGCAAACCGCTGAGATGACCAGTATTTTCAAGGCGATGGGTAAGCTGCCTTATCTCTACAACCATGCGACTGATGGCACGGTTAAGACCGATGTCATCGGCCAGATTGATGTGTTGCAACCAGATGACACCGGCCTTTGGTACGAAGCGCAATTAAACACGGCGAATAAGTATCTAAGCGCCATCCGCAAGCTGGTGTCTGCCAAAGCGCTGGGCACGTCATCGGGCACATTGCCAGGGGCGCGCCAAGTAGCAAAGTCTGGCGAGATCTTGCGCTGGCCCATTGTTGAGGGTAGCGCAACCCCCACACCCTGTGACCCACGCCAAATTGCCGAGCGCCCGGTCGCAGAGTTGAAGTCATTATACAAGTCGATTGGCCTTGAGTTTCCAGAGTCAACAGGGGGCAAAGGTGACGAGGAGTCACGCCAAAAAGCGATTACGGCCAAACTCAAGTTATTAGATTTATTAGAAGTTGAATCAGGAGTATACCTACTATGAGTCTGAAGGAACAGTTAGCCCTCAAGTTGGCCCAAGCCCGTAAATCGTATGAGGTTGGCGACATCGCTGAGGGAGACAAACTCAAGGCGGAAGCTGAGAGCTTACAGAAAGCCATTAAGTCGATGGAAGACCTGGACAGCATTGAGAGTAGCGCCAAATCGGTGTTGCGTCCAACGCTGCCGGGGACCGGTGCCGGTGCCGATAATGGCACACAAAAAGCCGGTGATGCCGAGAAGGCGGAAGCCAGCGCAGCCAGCATGAAGGCCATCTACTCGATGCGCTTCGGTGATGAGTCGGCGGTGAAACAGGTCGTCATGACTGACTTGCTTGGCAAGAATTACAAGCAGCAGGTTTGGGATCAAAACGCCGCGTTCGCCAAGTATCTGCGCGGGGGCGAGAATGCCCTAGAGCGTGAAGAATACCGATTGCTCAAGTCGCAAATCTTCGCGTTTGAAGACATCGACAGCATGGTCAAAAATGGCTTTACGATGGACAGCATCAAGGCCACGATGGTGGAAGCGCAAGGGAGTCTTGGCGGATTCGCCGTGCCAACCATGTTGCAAAGTGAGATCATTCGCCGTCTGCCTGGTTTGACTGCCGTGCGTGGGGCAGGTGCCACGGTCATCAACCTGACCACGGGCAACGCTACCGACATTCTCGAATTGACCGGTGGCGACAAACGCTATATCGGCGCCATTCGTGGCCAGTGGGGGGCAGAGACACAGGCGCCCACCGGTGTCAATCAGACCTTTGGCATGAAGACCCTCAACGCCGACGTTTACACGTATAAGGTCGCGATGTCTCAATCTCTGGTTGAGGATGCTGGTAACCTGGTGCAATTGCTCCAGGATGAAGCAACCACCGCATTGGCGATTGATGAGGACGCGGCTTTCTTGACCGGCGACGGCGCTGGTAAACCGCTGGGCATCCTGCCGGGCAACGCCAACGCGTTGAGCCTGACCGAAGTCTTGACCGGCTCTAGCGGCGTCATGACTGCCGATGGTCTGCTGGGCTTGCGCCGTGGGCTGCAATCGCAGTACCGCAAAGATGGCGTCTGGGTCGGCAATAGCGCGACCTTTGGTCTCATTGAGAAATTGAAGGATAGCCAAAACCGCTACCTGTTCGACATCCAGAAATCAGACGTTTCCTTGTCTGATGATATGGTTCTGTTACGCCGGCGCGTGTTTGAGTCTGAGGCGTTACCCGATGTGGCCAGCAATGCCTATCCAGTGATCTTCGGCAACATGGCCGGATACTACATCGCTGAGCGGTCAGGCATGACGATCATGCGCTTCCAAGACAGCAACACCGGCATTAACAAAGTGGAATATCATTTCCGGCGTCGTGTTGGTGGACGCGTTGTGAAGCCGTTCATGTTCGCGGTGCAAAAAGTAAACTGATTTGATTATATTATTTTTCTTGCAAGAATTCTTTCCATAACAAATCTGCATTGGTTTGATATTCAGCGGGAATAGGAATAGAACGAGCTTCCACCTTTGTATGACATGCTTTGCATAAAGTGATTAGGTTTGACGAATGATTAGCCCAGAGATAGTTTCGGTTTTTGCCGGGAGTATAGCGAAAGAGGCGGCGAGGGTAGATGTGATGAACATCAAGATTCTGGTAGCCTTCCGCCTGTGTGGCTCCACAAGTTACGCAGCAGGTATCTCTTTGGCGGATAAATACGGCTTTTTGGTTCCAACCAGGACCCCAAAGCGCAGTATCTACGCCATTCCAGTACATTTCCGAAAAAGATTCTCTCAGCTTAAATCCTTCATCGCTATCCCAGAATTTACGCAGAGAATCTTTCATTTTCTGTGTAACATGGGGTGGGCGCGGCTTACCAATGAGACGAGAGCGGTATTGCTCTTTACGTATCTCGCCTTCCGGCGTCTGAAAAAATTCTCTGATGCGCTTTCCGTTCCGTTCGTAGACGCCGCGTTCCTTTCTGGATTCGGTTTGCTTACGAACCATCTGATCTACCAGATCTGGATTAGCAGAGCGCCAATCCTGGAAAGCAACTTTGAATATTTCAAGCGATTGCTTTCCTTCATCAGTAGCAAGGAATTCAGATCTAGCCTTCTGGATTTTCGCGAGATGTTCCGGTTTCCGATGAAGGGTATTGAAGACAGCAGCGCAGGACCGATTGCAAAAAACTCGCTGGTAGAAATGAATAACCTTTTCATTTTCATATTTAACGAGTTTTTTTCCGCACTGGGCACATGGTTCCTTGTCTTCAGACATGCAGTCTATAGAGCAAAAACCATAGTCGATCCTATTCCGTTGTACACCTTTCATTCCGGTGTATTGTATGCCACATGTTTTGCAGAGCATGAGTAAACCTTTCATGGATATTAATCGCTGTTATGTTTGTTATTGTACAGCAAATATCCTTTTTACACAAGTTGAGGTAGATAGATGATTAAAACATTGTTTGAAGAGGTTTATCGCCAACAGGTGAAAGACCCTGTTGTGTTGACAACCGGAACCTATCCGGCCGCCTATATCAATGTTGGCGACTATGAGCGCTTTGCTTTCGTTCTAGAACTTGGCGTTACCGATCAAACCACTGATTTTAAGGTGGTTCAAGCGACCGCTTCCGCTGGCACGGGCAGCAAAGACGTAGCTGGCGCGGTGATTACGCAGTTTAGCGCCACTGACGACAACAAACAGGCCATTATCGAAGTCGAGACTAAAAAACTCGACATCAACAATGGCTTCTATTTCGTTGCCGTCACCGCGACCATCGCAACTGGCACCACAACCACGGCTAGCATTGTTTTCTATGGCGTCAACCCGCATAGTGTCCCGGTGTCGCAGCCAGCCGCGTTTGCGCAAAAAGTAATCGTTGCTGGCTAGGGAGAGTAGCGCATGAACGGTGAAACTGTTGTGGTCGTCAAACCAGGGGTGTACAGCGATCCTGATTTTCGGGCGCTACCGTTCGCCTATCCTGGCGAGACAATCACGGTCGCGGGTGGCTGGTATGCCGAGTCACTGATCGCCGATGGCATGGCGGCGCGACCGGTGATCGAACCGGCTGCCGCGCTGGAGCCAGTAAGCGAAGTTGTGCCAGTTGTCGAGTCAACCAAGCGGGGCAAGAAGTAGTGTACACGAATGTATTGGCCTTGAAGCAGTATCTAGGGATTGCCGCTGACACCGACGACACCCTGATCACGCGGCTAATCATCCGCGCCCAGGGCATCATTGACGATTACTGTAATCGTTCGTTTGAAGCCAGCGCGGACACGACACGTTATTTCGATTGTCCTACAGCGCAGGGTGGGCGGGTGCTCACTGATTATCAATTTAATCAGCGTAGAGTATCCTCGCCCACCCTATGGCTTGACCGTGACCTTTGTCGCATCACGAGCATTGTTAATGGTGATGGCACGACCATATCGCCGTCACAGTATTTCACAATGCCCGCGAACGGCGTACCACTTATCTATGGCATCAAGCTCAAGGGTAGCAGCGGGATTAACTGGACATACATCAACGATCCAGAGCAGGCGATTGCCATTACGGGACGCTGGGCCTACAGCCTCACGGCGCCGCCGCAAATCGTCTACGCTTGTGAGCGCTTGGCCGCCTGGATGTATCGCAAAAAGGACGCACAAGTGTTTGACGACACGGCGTTTGCCGAGGGTGGGGTTATGCATCTGCCCAAGGGCATCCCGGCCGACGTGATCCAGATTCTTAACCAGAATCAACGGGTACTGGCGACCGCATAGGAGAAGCAAAATGATCGAAGGTTTGATAGAGGGCAGAATTGTTCATTATGTGTTGCCGGATGGCATCCGAAAAGGTGAGCATCGACCGGCTATCGTTGTCAGGGTATGGGACACGACTCAGGGCACAGGCATGAGCAATTTACAGGTGTTCATTGACGGCAACAACGATCAAGAGCAGCAGGGCTCGGCGCGTTGGGTCGGATCTGTCCATTATGACGCAAACAAGGCGCCTGGCACTTGGCATTGGATCGAAAAGGCGTAATGAGCATCACCGTAACGATTGCCCAGCTACAAATGTTGCACCGGTTGATCCCTGGCGTGAAGGCTACGCCAACGGTATACCCGGGTAGCATCAACACGGCTGACTTGCCGCTTGTGCTGATTTGGCCGGGCCGCGGGATTACAACGCCGGTGACAGCGCGGGGCATCTTGCAGAAAACCGAACGCACCTATCAGACGCGTGTCTATGTGGATGCCATCGGGCAAAACAACTATGACGCACCGGCGCAAGAGAGCATCAATCTAATTGGCCTCTTCCTGGATTGCTACCTGAACAACACGCGGCTGATGGATGGTTACATCCAGATCACGCAAGTGCAGGATAGTGGGCCAGTGAGCGGTAGCGCTGGGATGACGCCTATGATTTTCGCCGGTAACGCGTACCGCGGCTTTACGATGGACCTAACTATATTGGAGGTTTCCCAGTGAAACAAGAGTATCTAGTAGTCTACCAGATCGGCGGCGCCGGTGACCTAGAAATCTGGCGACCAGGCAGCGGGATTTGGTTGGAAGATGACAAGGCAGCGGTGCATCTGGCCGCGGGCAACATCGTGCCGATCAACAAAACGGTGGTACCTGCGGCGCCTGCGCCTGATGTTGTCATTCATGAGACAGTTGGCGACGAACCACCAACGCCGAAAGGCAAGGCTAAATAATGGCAACATTAACTGTAGTATCAGCCGCGGTTACAGGTGCGGCTTACACACCAGCAGCAGCGGCGGGCGGCGGTGACGTATTCCCCAACGACGGCAATACGCGCCTCCTCGTCACCAACGGCGGCGGCGGGTCAATCAACGTAACTATCACACCGCAAAATACCGTGAACGGGTTAACCCTGTCGGCGGTCGTGGTGGCCGTGGCGGCGGGCGCGAGCAAGGTCATTGGGCCCTTTCCGCCACAGTATTTCAATAACTCATCTGGACAGGTGGTGCTCACCTACAGCGCCGTCACCAGCGTGACCGTGAGCGTAATCAACTAAGGAGTTTTCACGATGGCACAAACAACAGGTGCTATTTCAGAATCGATTTACAAAATTGAGGTTTCGCTCAACGGGTCAAGCTGGACAGACATCAGTGGTCAGGCCAACACCGTTGAGCCATCGGGCGGTGACCAGCAAACCGGCAAGCAATTTACTGCGTCGGGCAATGTGCCTATCGTCACCAACAGCAACAAGACCGACGCAGTAACGGTCAAGGTCAACATCGTCTACACCGAGTCAGGCAGCGAAGGCTTCATGATCGTGTGGGGGCAGTATATCAGTGCAGCCAAGACGATTTATTTGCGCTACAGCCCTGCTGGTGGGGCCTCTGGTCAAAAGCGCTATGTTTGCGCCAATGATGCCAATACTGCAATTCTTGTGCCGATTGTCAACTGTCTGCCGCCCAAGTTGGACGCGGGTAGCGGTAATGTGGCAATGGTCGAATTCAGCGTCATTGCGCCCAAGCTCTTCCAGGAGGTTGTGCCCTAATGATTCTTGATGCAATTCCCTACACCAATGGCGCGGTTTCTCAAGAAGCTGAAACTGCCCAGGCAGCCCCTGAAGGCTCGGCCATTATCACCATTAAGCGCCGTGCGCCCGTGGCCGTCGAAATCGACATTGACGCGCTGACCTGGGACGACATGGAGAAAGTTTCGTCTCTGGAAGATGAGTACAAAAAAGACGGCATGGCGGCGGTGGGCAAATTCATCGACCTGCTGAATAAGGTCTGCAATGTCGATGTGCGCCAATTGCCGGTGCGCGCGGCTGGCGAAGTCATGGTCGCCTTCTTCCAACAAATCAACGCGGTGTCAGACCTAAAAAACTAAAACAGGCTGTTTTTATCCACCTCTGGGCCAAACAGCCAGCCCCGCAAAAGTACATCAATTTTAAACTCTGTGACCGCTTTGGATGGACACCGGCTGAACTGCGTGCGCAGCGGGCTAGCGACATTCTTGAATTTATCACCATGATGGATGCCGAAATAACGGTAGACAATCTGCGCAACGGAAAGAGATAGTGGCGAGTCAACTAGACATTGTAATCAACGCAATCAATAAGGCCAGTGGTCCGATTGGGGCTGTCGAAGATTCACTCGGCAGTCTCAAGGATGCCACTGGCGATTTGATCAGCAATGGTCTTTCGCCACTCTCCAATATCCTGGAGAATGGCCTCAAAATTGCCGCCGGCGCGGCCATCGGTGCGATTGGCGGCATTGTCGCGCTAGGCGGCAAAGGGATCCAATTAGCCGCTGGCTTTGAACAAACCCAAGTTGCCTTTGAAACGATGCTGGGCAGCGCAGAGAAGGCGAAAGACCTCATGGCGCAACTCTTCAAGTTCAGCGCGTCTACGCCGTTCCAATTCGAGGAAGTGTCAGCCGCGGCCAAACAGCTAATCTCCTTCGGTGTGGGCGCGAGTGATGTGCAGGACACACTGAAACGCCTGGGTGACGTGGCGTCCGGCGTCGGTGCGCCCCTCGGTGACATTTCGCTCATCTACGGCAAAATCATGTCCACCGGTAAGGTCAGTGGTGACACGCTCATGCAGATGGGCGAGCGCGGCATCCCGATTATTTCGGCGCTTGCTAAGACGATGGGTGTCGCCAAAGATCAAGTAGCGGGGCTGGTGAGTAAAGGCAAGGTGGGCTTTCCAGAGTTTCAGAAGGCGCTGGCCAGCATGACGGATAGCGGCGGCCAGTTCAGCGGCATGATGGAAAAGCAAAGCCTTACCCTCAACGGCCTGTTCTCGTCGCTGAAAGACAATGTGGAATTGACGCTGGCCAAAGTGGGCGCATCGCTGATCAAGAATCTAGATCTGAAAGACATCATGGCGAAAGCCATCGAATGGACCGGCTCCTGGGGCGACAAGCTAGGCCAGTTGGCCGATACCTACATCCCGATGGTAATCGACAGGGTGAAGGTGTTCGCTTCACAGTGGTTGCCAGTGTTGATCCAAAAGTTCAACGAATGGTGGGCGATTGGCAGTAACTTGATTGCGCAAATCCCGGCATTAGTAAACTATGTGACCAGCTTGATCAACAGCGTGCGCGCCATGCTGCAACCGGCCATTGATTTTATCAGTCGCTTTGTAAGTATGCAGGATGTAATCAAGGGCCTTCAGATCGTCTTGGCTGGCATCGTGGCCGGGGCAATAGCTAGTTTTATTGCTGTGTGGGGACCGGTGGCCGTGGTCGTAGGTGGCGCCATTGCGATAGTCTCGCTATTGCGCAACGAATGGCAAAACAATTTTCTAGGTATCCAAACATTGGTTGCGAATGTGACCAATTATTTGCAGGACCGTTTTCATTTACTCTGGGATTTTATTAAAGTTTTTGGGGCCGGCGCATTGCAAGAGATCGTGCTGTGGGTCACGGGTAACCAGACGCAGTTTACTAACCTATCCCACATCTGGGACCAAATCAGACTCACCGCGCGGGTCGTCTTTAGCGATCTGGTGAATTACATTCGTGCCGCCCTGCCGGAATGGATCAGTGTGCTCACGGGCTGGGGCGCAGCGGCGTGGCAATGGATTGTCAGTGTTGCGCCCATCGTCACCGCCAAGCTATTGGAGTGGGGCAACGCGGTGCTAGGCTTCGTCACTGCCCACTTACCACAATGGATTGCGCAGCTATCGGCCTGGGGTAACGCGGCGTGGCAGTGGCTCGTGGGCGTTATGCCGCTGGTGACGGCCAAACTCGCTGAGTGGGGTGTGGTGCTCTACAACTGGTTGATCGCCAATCTGCCAACTTGGTTGGCGCGGCTGGGCGAATGGGGCACGGCCATTTGGCGCTGGATCGTGGACGCTACGCCGTTCGTTGTCGCCAAGCTAGGCGAGTGGGCGAATAGCCTCTATCTCTGGGTTGCCGCGAACCTGCCCGCTTGGGTTGCACGCGTCACGGCATGGGGCACGGCGCTTTGGCAGTGGATCGTGGACGCCACACCGGGGGCGATTACCAAACTAGGCGAGTGGGCAACCGGCCTATTTAACTGGGTCGTCGCGCGGCTGCCATCGTGGCTGGCTACATTCATGACCTGGCAGACTGCCATGTGGAAATGGATCGGTGACGCCATTCCGCAAGCCATCAACAAACTAACCGAATGGGTCAACGACATGAGTAGTTGGGCCAGCACCGGCGCTGGCAATAGTCAGCTACTCGCCATGTTTGGCACGATGGCGACTACGATGCTAACCGCGCTCGGCAATATCGGGTTAGCGCTGGCAAAACTGGCATTGGTCGTCGCAATCAACCTGATCACGGCGCTCGCCCAAGGGCTGCTCAATTGGGCCGGAATGGATGTTAGTTTTGGCCAAATGAAAGACCATGCCGTATCGGCTATCATGGGCTGGGTTCCTTCATTCTCCGGCGCGGCTAGCGCGGTAATGGGCGCAATGCGCGAGGGCTTTTTGTCGGCACAGAACGCCGTGCGCAACGGGCTGGACATCGTGATGGATTTTGTCCAGCAGGGACGTGATGCACGTATGGGGCCATTTGCGCAAAGCCTCTATGACGGTGGCAACAATGCCCTACAGCGCATGGGTCAGGGCTTTGCGGCGGCGCGCGGCTTTGCGGTCGATCAGTTCAACCAAGTTATGACAGATGTCAACAACCAGGGCATTGCTTTCGCCGGGGGTGCGCTGGCCGGCCGGTTATTACAGGCTGGCAGCGATCTGATTACTAAGTTCGGCACCGGTTTCGCCCAGGCCGCACCGGGGCTGACCGCCAGTATTAACAGCGTGTTTGGCGGCGTGCGCGACGGCTTCAATTACTGGCACGATACCCTTGCGCCCCATTTTCTGGGCAGCGCCAAGGATCTCTTT
>OFQW01000005.1_pt1 | contig 51838 bp, 77 predicted proteins | sample 1542941 | NCBI WGS metagenome assembly OFQW01 (sample SAMN07774219, study PRJEB24372) | wastewater metagenome | isolation source: Exp Tend NO 90WW | collected 2016-02 | reverse complement strand
AGAGACTTCTTGCGCTTCACATCGGATGCAGAGTCTTTGGTGATAGCACCAGCAGCGATAAGGATGTCAGCAACATCTCTAGCGCCTGCGCCTTCAGGTATCGCAATCTCTTTTCCGGTTACTTCATCAAGCGCCGGAAGTCCATCGATTAAGGCGATTCCATTCTTTACAGTGACAGATGAAGTCTCATCGGGATGGCGACGGTCAGGAATGATTTTGAACAGTGCGCGGCTTTCTCTAGCCTTTTGCAATGCTGCCTTGTGTGCTTCTGTCTTTTCTTCCTGAGCTTTCTTATCAGCGACTAGCGGGGCAAGCAAAGCCTCAAGCTGTGCCTTTGATTCAGGCTCAAGGCCACCACGATCAAGACGCGCCTGAATTTCTTCGGCAGTCCATTGTGATAGCGGCTTCTTGGTTTTCTTCTCTACTTGAGTCCAGACAGGATCAGACGGCAACGGCGCTTCTTCAGTCGGCTGATTGGCTAATACAAGCTCTTCAGCAGCAGAGGGAACAGCCTGAACTGGTTCAACATTCGCAGGTTCTTCGGCAACTTGGCTTTGAACCGGAACGCTAACCGGATCGGCTTGTGGCGCTGGTTCTTGAGCAATCGGCGCATCTTGTTGTACCTGTTCAATTGGTTCTGGCTTGGTATCAACTATGCCAATCTTCGACTTGTAGTAAGCCAACTCATCAGCCTTTAGCAGACGAGTCTTACCAGTCTTCGGATTCGTCAGTGCCTTGCCGTTGAACTTGAACTTACGGGCAATGGCTGCATCGATATGAGCGAATGATTTCTTTGGCTCTTGCTTGGCCGGCTCCTTGCGCTCAGGAACGATCAATTCATTCGGCGCAGCAGGTTCATTAGCGTAACGATCAAACTCTTCCTGCGGAATTGAGTTAAATGCTGCCCAACGAGCAATCTTTTCCTTCTCTTGCTCAGTGAATGTCGTGTCTTTGAAACCAGCGGCCTTCAATGCACGATCAAAGGCGCGAAGCGGATTCTGACCGGGTTGAACATTGGCCAATGCATCTTTTAGAACAGCATCACGCTTTTGCGCAGTATCTTTCTGTTGGCCAACCTCAATATCTTTGGCAATACGCTGCAATTCAACTTCTTTTTGCTGCGCCTCATTGGCCTTGGCGGCATCATTTGTTACGACAGCTTCAGCGCGGGTTTGAGCAAGATGCTCCAACTCAGACTTCAGGAATTTCTCATACTCCACCATGTCTGCGAAACCAGCAGCCGGCCCTTGCGTAGCCCGTGCAATATGCTGATCCATCCATGTGTCTTTAATCTTTTTGGCCTGATTGTGCTTCTCTTCGTTAATCAGCGCCTGAAGTTCTGCCTGTTGTGCGTGTTGCTGCTGAATGACATCGCTAGGCTCGTAAGACTGGTTCTCTTCTTCAGCAAGTTGTGATTGCTGATTGAGTGATGCGGCTTTTGCTTCTTTGATCAGTTTTTCAGCAATAATAGAATCTTCGTACTTTCCTGTATCAAGCAACTGGCGAATACGAGCAACATTGTCCGATGCTGTCATGTCGTTTCGCGGATTCGATCTCAAAGCACTAAGCTGCGTATTGATCTCAGCCTGTTTTTGAAGCAACGCATTGAGCGCAGCGACAGCCTCTGGCGTTTCACCACGCCGGCTAATCACATCCTGAATGGCTGCTATCTTTTGCGACACCTGATCACGCGCAGCAATGAGAGCAACTGATTGTTGTGTCTGATCCTGAATTGCAGCACCCTGCTTCGCGTCTTCATGGATAGCCGTATTGACCGCATTCGTCAGCGGAGAATTGGACTGCGCAACAGGAGGAGTCAGCGCTGGATCTTGCTCAGGCGTGAATGCGCGACGAGCCGACACCGGAGCGCCTAGCGTACCGCCCAAAGCACCTACACCAATGGAATCGACGTAATCCCTTGTGGCTTCTTCGCCAGTCAGATCCTGCTTCGCACCAAAGCGCTCGGCAACTGTCTGAACGCCTTCAGTAGAACCCTGAACCAATGCATTAGCGCCGGCCTCTTTACCAAGGCGTTTTGCGTAGCCGCCTTTGTAACCATTGCCCAAGCCAAGCAACTGCTTACCCATGAATACTTCAGCGCCGGTATCGACCAGCGCAGCACCGAGAGAAGACGCCCAAATACGGCCAAGATCAGCCGTGCGGCTTGGATCTTTCGCTTGCGACTCAAGCGCTTCAGGATAGATGCCGCCAGCCTCTTGACGCAGGTTATTGGCGAATACGACAGCGCCAGCGCCGGCCATCTGTGCAGTGTTGGAAACGGCCTGTTTGGCAATCATTTCCTTAGTGATAGCGCCGGCAGCAATTTCACCAGATGCCACCTTGGCCGCAGCAGCAGCCGATAGGCGCTCAACTTCCTTGGCCACCAATGGCTTCAGCGTGGCCGCAACAACGTCCTTGCCAGCAGTCTTGGCAATAATCGCACCAAAGCCACCAGTCATAATCGACTCAGCAGCCTGATAGGCTAGATAGCCAGCAGAGTCAGCCATCCAGTTTGTGACTGGAACTTTCCCATCGAATACGTCAGAAAGAGATGCGCTGTGCGACAGGTTCTCAGACTCACCACCCGGCCCCATCTTTTTCTTATAAAGGCTCATGCCTTCGTTCTGTAGCCAGTCAGTGAAAGCACTCTGGCCAATTGCTTCTTCGCCAGTCTTTCCTAGCAGCGCACCCATGCCGCCAAGTAATCCTTCAGACTGAATCAGGCCACGTTTAGCGCCTTCTTTGGCTGAACCCCATAGGCCAGCTTTTTCCCGCTCTGCCTGATCAGCTAGTTGCTTTTCATACGACTGCTGCTCATTGCTTGTGCTGGTAGGTGCAGAGTAATCACGGATGCTGCTGTAATCTGTTTTTGGTGCATAAGCATCAGTATTAAACGCATCAGAGAACTCTTGCTCTGGCGTTTTCTTGCTAGAGACAGTATCGCCAGATAGCTTGTTTATCTTTGATAGCCATCCTTGCGTGCTAATGTCTTTGTCGCCGATAGACGAATCGCTCAACGCCTGACGAGCCTTTCCCGGCCCTACGTGGTGCGCAGCAAGTGCCGCATCATAATCCCCACCAAATCTATCCAGATTGCTGCGCAGCATCCTTGCCGCAGCATCAGCATTGGCTACAGGGTCAAACTTGTTCTGTCCATTTCCGTAACGCTTCCAAGTGTCGTTGATGAACTGGAAAAGACCGCCAGCGCTAGACCCTGTATTTTGTGCCGATGGATTTAGTGAAGACTCTACCTGCCCAAGAGCAAGGAGTTTTTCAGGGGAAACTCCATATTTCTCAGCCGCGCTCGTTACGATATTCTTGATTTCATCCTTGCCGAATATTCCGACAGATGATGGCTCAATGCCGCGCTCTCTTGCTTTATCTGAAATGACATCATCGATAGGGCGAACCTGTTTAGGCGTGTCATTCAGGAGATCGTCGTAAGCACCCATGTTGTATCCGTCGCATAAAGTAAAGAGGCGCGACGAGTATCAATTAGGCAACCAATGGGGCTTGCAAAGAAAACCGCCACGAATCTAGTGACCGTGGCGTTTTGTTTCTTAATATCACTTCCTGATAACTGGAACTCTATCATTTAGCCAATAGTCAGCCGTTGTCTTATCAACTCCATCAGCCCATCTGGCTACAGGATTGTCATTCCATATTGCATTTCCTGCCTCTCCCGCCCAATTCCTTACAGTTCCCCATGCAGCACCAAGTCTATTTGTGGTTTCTGGATCGTTTTTATTAACAGTTGCAGCACTTTCCGCTTTCCATCCTTTTGAATCAAAGCCTGCTGGCATTGGTGCTCTTGAAGATCCAGTCTTTTGCTCGCGGTCAATTGAAGCGTAGTTCTCAACAGCCGCTTTGCGCTTCTCAAGCTCACCCGGAATATTGCTTATCCACTTCCAAGCCGGAACGCCATCAATGTTTCCGCGCGCAATCAATGCCTTTTTGTATTGCTCAGGATCTACGCCGGGAACCTTGCCTTGAAGTCGATCAGCAACCGCATTCAATTCATTCAAAGAAGACTCAGCATAACGGCGCGTTGCTAGTTTCATCTCTTCTGAACTAGGCATCACCATGCCGTTATATGACATTACATCTTTGCCGTCAGCGCCTTTTGTCTTCTGCATCAAGCCTTCAATGGAATCTGGACGAATAGGCTTATTGATGACATAGCTGCTTGTTCCACCGGCTGTCTTGTACGAGATTGTCGGTACGAAATTTCCAGACTCATCCATCTGCAAACTAACATCACCATCTGATTTGCCAGATAGCGAACGCTTGGTAAGGTCATGGGCAACCTGAACCATTTCATGCTCATTAACCTTTGGGTTAAGCGTTGAAAGCGACGAAAGATTCTTGGTGCTTGCGCTGATAACGGCTGGCAGTCCAGCAAGCTCTGTTTTCCCATCGGCACTGACGATAGGCGCGGCAGTTTCTTTCAGTATGTCAGTGCGCTCATTCGGTTTGAAGCGAGATACTTCAATCTCAGGAGATCCAGTCCCGCTACCCGACCCGGAGCTATTGCCAGAAGAACCGCCGCCACCTTTTAGCAAAGCCAGTTGCTTGCGTGTTTCCTCTTTGGATCTTTCAATGGCCAATGCAGTTTCTGATCGTAACTGAGCATTATCCCGGCGACCTTCAAGCAGCGCCTTGCGCATTTCATCGCTGTCATCCAGCTTTTTAAGCTCAAGCATCTTGCCAGTAGCCGCAGAATGAAGACGAGTTGCTAGATCAAGACCATTCTCATACGGGCCAACATTCAATGCGCCAGAGGTAGGTGCTTCTGGATTGGTATTATCCAGCCAGAACATTTGCTTTTTGCCAGTCGCCATCTTGGTAACGGGGTCATAGACAGGACGTTCTTCATAGGTGCGATTGGCTGACAGTGGATCGTAATGCTTTACAACATTGGAAATATCGCCGCCATTCAGCGCGAAATCTCTGATCTTCTCGACGCCTTCGGACTCATGCAATGTCTTAGCCGTTGTTCTAGCCAATTCAGCCTGCTTTCCATAGCCTTGGTTAGCCAATACATCAGCAACCTTGGTGTAGCGCTGGCTTCCCGGCATCCCTGTATATTCAGGTGCCGAGAATGAAGTATCGATTACTTTCTGAGCATCACGTTCACGTTGCTTATCTCCAGCATCGGCTTCTTTCCAGCCAAACTCTTTTGCTTGCCGCTGGTCTGCATTTTCCATCATTGTTAATTTGCGCTGGTTATTCCATTCATCAACACCTGCGCCCATCGCAATGCCAAGATTGCCACCAAGGAAGCCACCACCCGCCAGCTTGACGCCATGCTTTACTGCGCCACCGCAGGCAAACTGGTTCTTGCGTTTCTCTAGGCCGGCGTTATTTATTGCTTCCAGCTTGTCTTTTCCAACAATCTTGACGGCTTCAGCGTTAACAACGAACTCGCCATCAGACAGCCATGCCGGAATATCGTCAGAGGTTTCAGTACCCGGCCCTTGAACATCGCCGCCGTCTGTGTGATCAACGCGGCCACCTTCTGCAAAGTATTTGCCTGACAACAGCGTACCAATCGGGTCATTGTGCATCGATACCGCAAAGCCGCCGAAGTCACTACCGCCAGTTAATCCGCGTCCGAGCTTGTCGCTGCTGGAAATAACCTGACGAGATACCGCTTCGCCAATAGGGTGAAGAACTTCGCCAGCCGCTTTGCCGACAACCTTGCCTGCGGCAGCGCCCCAAGGGCCACCGTAAGCGCCACCAACTGCGCCGCCGAGATACGTCAGCGTAGCCGACCCGCCCAAGTGTCGATTGTCAGCACTCTTTGAGCCGAAGCCATCAGGATCACCATCACTGGACTCACCCTTACCGTCTGTCTTGCCTGAGTATTGGGTATCAAGAACCGGCTTGGCGTGGGTTTCCATCTTATTGACTGGAGATGAAGTTCCCATCTTTGAAACATCCATCGAAGAAGATGCGTCAAGGTTTGCAACTGTTGCCGTGTTGTCGATTTTATTTGAGCTAGAAACTGAGTTGTTGGCCAAGCCACCCATTGCGTAAGCGTTGGCTTTCTTGACGCAGCCACCTTTGGCGTAAGGCACAGCCAAATCAACCACCTCAACAACAGCGGGAGCGGCAACCTGCCCAACTTGAGACACGCCCTCTACTCCCATATCAACTGTGCCAGCACCTACATTTGAAGCAACCTCTGTTCCAATATCAGCGCCAACCTGTGCGCCAACATCAGTACCAACCTGAGCGCCAGCCTCTGTGCCGACATTCCCGGCGACAACATTGGGATCAGTTTCAAACTGCAACTTAGAAACGCTGTCTTGCGCCTCTTGCGCCTTCTTCATGGCTTCGTAGTTTCTAAACAACGCTTCGCCCTTGCCGTAAGCATCCTTGCCAGCCTTCAATATCCCGCTATCTTTACCCTTGAAAATATCCTTAACGCCAGCCGCAGCAAGATAAGGCGAAGCACCGGAAAGCATGGCCATGTACGGGTTTGTCCTGCCGCCTCGGCTAGATCCAGAAGATGAACTGACCGGGTTGGCGGCTTTGTATTTAGACCAAGCGTCGCCGCCGTCAGCAAGACGGACTGGCTTTTCGCCTTCAATGAATCCGCCATCAGCCTTCATCAGCGCAGATCCGAATGCAGCGCCGGCCTGCCCGTAGCCTGCGGCGTTCCGTTGATCGTTTGCTGTTTGCTGCCCTGCAATTGCGCCCATGCCAGCGCCTGCGCTAGACATGCCCTGCATCGCGCCGCTGTTCATGCCCATGACCTGACCGTACATATTGGCGTTACGGTTCCACTTCTGGTCTTCAGCATACTGATTGGCCTTGTTCATTGCGCCGACACGGGTTGCTGATGCGTTCTTTGCGTTGTTGATTACTGTGTCAGCGTAGCGACCGCCCGAAGGATCGCCAACAGCGCCATATTTTGTTAGGTTGCGAATCGCATCATTATTTGCTGACGAGATTGACTCATTCGCATCATAGGACGCTCGGTTACGCATCGTGCTGGCCAATGTGCCATCCATCGCCTCATCGACCATTGACTGCGAGTTCTTCATCAAACCCGGAATCTTCGGCATGGCGTTGTCAAGCATGTACTGCGATGCCTGATTCTGCGTACCATAAAGCGCATCAAGATTGCTGTAGCGAGTATCGGGGTTGGACGAACCACCACCACCTGAGCCGCCGCCGTAGAACGTGAAGAACGCCATGATCTTGACGGGGTTGATTAAGTCAAATAGTTTCATAGCTGATGCTCCACGATGATATATCGTTGTTCAAATCCAAAAATCTTTACCAAAGCGGCTACCGCAGGACGGACTGCGCCACGAATAGAAGTGCAACCATTGCTACGACACCACTCAGAAAACGACTCTAGCAACCCTTCGTCGCTCAAGCCTTTGCCGCCGATTGAGGTAACAAACGCGACACGCGCATTCGGGTAATTCTCGAAACAGACAGCACAAGCACCAACGGGTTTATCTTCATCAATCATCACATGGAGAATATTCTCCCCGCGCTGAATCATTACCTTTAACTGATCGACGTTATATTCACCAGCGCCGTGCGCAAGACCAGCCTCAAGCCAGTCTTTTACATCGGGCCATACTTGGTGCAAAAAATCAGGGTGTATCGGTTGTGCATGCATGCTCCAATGCTAAAGCGATCAACCAATGATCAACCCTGCTGTTCTTTGGGAGCGGCTTGCGCCTCGGCCTCAAGCAGCATCTGGTTAAGCGTTGTCGCAATGCCGGTAGCCAGTTCATTGGTTAATCGGTTGCCGATGTTGCTTTGCAGCATTTGGGCCAAGGTATTGATGATCTGCTCACGCATTTGAAACTCCTGTGATTTTTACTAAACGAGGGGAAAACATGAAGAGCGCTTTGTCCTTGCTGGTATCGTCCAGCAGCCATCCAAAGTTCAACATCCAGCAGTAGCCTGTCTTACCAATGGGTGTGACTCGCTTGTATTGCCAGTAGCTGCCCATCGAAACACGGAGTACGCCGAACCGGCCATTGTTCCGGTTGATCTTGGGATCGCCGTCGAACAGGATTTTGTAGGTATCCATAGGTGCGGCAAGGACAGACCACTTAAAATAATATATGCAATTGCGATATAGCCACGCAACCTTTGACCAGTACCCACCATTATGCGAGTTGCGCCAGTTGTTATCCCCAAGGAGGCTGTTATCCGGGGTATCGAACCACGACAGCCATTTAGGGAGCCTCGGTTCAACCGCTTCGCCGTTGCCGTTATCGACCTTACCCAAACGAGGGTAGGCAAACGCCGGTAGAAGTGGTGTAACGAACAGCGCCACAACCTGCATGAACAGGCTAAATAGAAGATAGATTAACCAGCGGATCATGCTGCGCTCCTTTGTCGGTCAATGAAAATCCACAGATCTTCGTTACGGTACGTGCCAGCCGGTTTATTGAGTGCCCACGCAGGGCCGGCTGACATCAGTTCGTCGAAGTCTTCGTCTTTGATCATGTAGCTCTTGTATGTTTGAGGGACAACAAATTCCCCATTCGCATCAAGAACACCAACATCAACCCGTACTGCTTGGCCGGGGTGTTCAAAGATCAAGCTGATTTCTTCAGATACAATTGTTTGTGGAATTGTTGAGGCTCTTGCCATGATTAACTCGCAATCAAAAATTTATAATTCACGCCGCCTACATCAAAGGTTGCCCAATAGGTAGTAAGCCCCCCGTGGGTTTCGCCAGCGGCTGTGATTGACCCTGCGTACTTCGGAATATTGGTGTGCAAAGAACCGCCAACACGACTTGTGTCGTAAGCTGTAGCACCTGCGGCTAGGAAATAGGACGAGTTATGACCTTCTAAATAACTAGCACTAAGGTACGGGACGGTATTGCTGTTATTGATGTACATGCCGCCTGTCACTTCGAGGGCATTTGTTCCAACAGCCCAAACACCTTTGCCGGTTGATATAGTGGATTCGCCATAAACCCCTGCATATGAGGCAGCAGAAGTTCTCCCGTAAACGCCAGTTCCGCCCGATGAAACTCCACCAACAGCAACGTATCCAGCGCCAGACACAATGGAGTAGATCGAACAGTTGCCAATCGTTCCAGAAGAGGTAACGCCGCTTGAGCTAATGGAACCGGTGGTATTCACCGAGATGCCTGTGAAAGTTCCGCTTGTCACCTGTGAGGCGGTAATGGTTCCGTTGAATATCGCAGCGCCGGTTGTCCCGTTGATAGAGAACGTCGTTGATCCGCTAGAGGCTCCGACAATCCCTTTGCTGGTAATCGCAACGCCAGAACCGCCCGTGACTGTGCCGGTGCCGTCCCAAGTGATCGTTCCAGTCTTGATCCCGTTGCCTGCGTTGGTCACTGAAATGTCACCAGCCAGAACGTAGCTTGAACTGGAGGTAAGCATCCCGGCAATACTAGCCGGCTGCACTGCCGTTGCGCCTGAAGCAGCGCCTGACTTAATTACGGATAGCGCAGTACCGCCAACTGTTACTGAGTCAGTGATGATCGATCCGGCGCTTACGGTGCCGGTGAAATTTCCTGAAGTCGCATTGATCGCCCCGGAGAACGAGGCGTTGCCTGAAGCATCGATAGCCACCGAATCGACCCACACACCATCGGACGATCGGTTGTAACCCATCGCTATGCCGGCAGCAGTAATACCGAGTGCAGGCTTGACTGATCCCGCCGCCGCCGTACCGCGAAAAACCGCATCTTTGTGGGCGATAGCGACAAACCCGGAGGCAATATCAACATTCATCCGGTAATTACTGCCTATACCTGCAACCACTTTCCCAACACCGGCAGCAAGATCGGCAGTCAAGTTAGCCGTGCTGTACCCGCTGGCAGAAGAAATCGTGTCCAGTGTCTTTGGGCCTGCACTGGTCTGAACCACAATATCCTTGCCGAACTGGAACGTGCCGGCTGTTGCGTCAAAAATGATCTGCTTGTGCGCCGGATCAGTCGGGTAGCCAGAGTCTGACTTGCCAAAGAAGAATGATCCATCTTGCGAAGACACTGCCCATGTAGGTATTCCGCCATGACTACCACCAATGCCACCGGCCCCGATCCATACCCCCGTTGCGGAGTTGCCGGCGCGGAAGACGACGCTTGAATACAGGTCGATTGGCGCAACCATGTTGCTGTTCGAAATCATCGACCGAAGGACAAAATCAGACTGCAAGGTTGGTCGAGTTGGTTGTTGTGCCGGTATTACAGATTGCGACCCCGAAGCAGACGAAGCCGTAATTTTCTGAATGATGGTCTTGGTATTGGTCTGAACCGCAGCATCAACCAGCACACCGACATCTTTTTCCTGAGCTGCAGACCACGCAGCAACTGAACGAAACGCCGCTTGCACATCGGCAGGCATCCCGGATAAAGGAGGCAGCGATAACTTAGACACTCTTCAGTTCCTCAATGGTTGTCGCCAGAAATGCTTTACTGATCTCCGGTTGAAGACCTTCGTATGTACCCAGCCCACCAAATGCCACTGACCAGCGAACGCCACGGAATCCAGCCGGCAGGCGAATAAGCCGACCATAACGATCACTCTGACCTAGCGAAACGGTGGTATCAAAAACAGTAGCGTCATCAGCGCGAACAACAATCTTGATCTGACCTGTACCGAATACCTGCAATACGCCGAAGTTGGTTGGATGCGGCACTACGGTATCCCTAGACCACCACGACCATACCAGCAGCGTTGAGCCAGCATAGGCAATCTGCCACTGGCTCCCGGTAGAGAAAACCAAATTATCGTGAACCGCACTGAACGAATTAACCGGCGCGTGCATTGCGAACTTGGGCGTTATCGTCGTGTAAGTCCAAGTGCCTTTTGCCATATCGACAAGGATGCCGCCTACGTCCATCAGATGCCCGGTGGAAACGACGCCGCTCAAATAGATCAGTATCCGGTGTCCGAAATGCGCCAGCCTGACGACTTGATTCGACCCAAGATTAAGCAGCAGTTCGCGCCACACATCGCGTGTCATGCAGGACTGATCCAACGTAACGCGACCGCCTTGAACAACAGCCAGTCCATCGGTCGACATATAGACCAACTGCCCATCAACACCGAGCGCAGAGTTCTTATTGACGGCTGGAAACTCGCCGATCAATTCAGACGGCACAAATTCATTCGGCAACTGACCGGACATGTAGTAATTCTTGCGTTCAGTAAAGACGACAATACCTTGCTCGTATGGATGGATGTCGATCACCTTGTACGGCAGTGTCACTACGTTCGCCCGTTTCCACGCCCACGGCATGTAGGGTTCGCAGAGCCACACTTCATTCGCCTTGAACGCGGCCAGCATTCCGTTATAGACGGTCGTCAGCCCCTGAAGCCCCTGCAACTCTTCCGTGTTGCTGATGTAATCAACAGTCGTGCAGGCATCACCAAGCGCGGCATCAACCACAGTGTCCTCGAAGTACAGGCAGGCAACATCTGGCCCGGTGCCGGTGAGATAGTGTTCGCCGGGAATAGCGGTAAGCCCTGATGCGTTGATCGTGCCCACATAGAAGAACTGACCACCAACCGAACGATAAACACGTATTCCATGCAACGGGTAACGGCCTGCGCCGAGTGCCAAGGCATTCATGGTGCTGACAAAGCTGGCGACGTTTACGATGAACCGGACATGCTCTTTCCACGGTTGCAGGGTGAGTTCGTAGGGTATCGACATCTCGGACTCTTCACCAAGCTGGTTGATGATGGTGAATCCGTAGGCTCTTGTTTCACTGGCTGACCCGCTACCAAAAGTCAGGTTTAACTCCCAAGTGGTGCCGGTAGCCGCTGAAATCGTGCCGCTGATACCTGACTCAACATCAACCGTTCCCGACAAAGAAGCGTCTGTATTGAACATCGTTTCAAAATGCTGATCGTTGTAGTCAAATTTCCAGACAAATCCGACAGATAGCGCTTTAGGCAATACTGACGTTGCAGACTTGTCGAGCATTTCCGAGGGTATTGCTGAGTTGTCAAACGACAGGCCGGAAGATGACTTCACGTAAAACGAGCCGATGGACTCCGTGTTATAGACAGCCAAGCCGTTAGAATCAGTCGGTATGTTGTTGTGGTCGTAAGCCAGTATGTGCGACACGCTAACCTGAGTCCCAACTACCGAGGCAAGCGACTCAAGCTGCTCAGGCCACCGCACCACGATATATTTGGTCACACCCGATGCATCCTGCCACAGATCCACAACAACCGGAGAGCTTCCACCGTCAATCAATGCCTCGGCACTAACCTTGGTGTATGTCACTGAGGACACAACAGCCGTGGTGTAGTACGTGAGCGGGTGTGCCATCGTCACGCTATAGGATCGATACCAGCCGTTTGCCGTCGGCGTGCCGACACCAGAAAACGAAACCATGTCGGCGGATATGTCTCGAATCTTTGTCCCTGATGCGTCGGTAATCCAGAAAGCACCAGAGCTATTTTGTATAGCGGAAAGCGCTACCGGCGCATCGCTTGGAACAAGGTCACAACGTAGTGCAAGTGACGCGGGGAGGTGATCCCATCGGGTACTGTCAATTACGCCCACCTTGTAGCTGGAAGTCACGTAGTCGCCCGTATTCTCACCAATCAGGCCAAACTTGAACTCAGTCGTGCCGGCGTTGTTTCCTGTCCAGTAGAACCGATTGTGATCATCCTGCGCCAGCGGAGATCGAACGGCATCCACATCGTAGGGGTACGCGAAGATACGATCCAAGCCTGTCGAGTCAGAGTAGATGAAGCCGCCCTTAATATTCCAAGGCAGCGTGACCTCTGGAACCGCAGCGTGTCCGCGCATCCCGTACAGCGTGTTCTTCAGAAAATCGACATCAACACATTCTTGTGCGGCATTGGGTGGAAGCGTTGCCTGATCAACACCAACCACCATCCCGGAGAACTGAGTAAAGGGAATAATCACAGCGTTGCTCCAAGGATGAAGATAGCGTCAATCTCAAGGTCTGTCTTGCCCAATGCAGTAGCCATCGTCGCCACTAGCGGGAAGTCACGCCGGAAGGTAAGTCGCTCTTTGTAGTTAATCTGGGTGGCACGGTCAGCGTTGGCAATCGCCGCTTCAACAGCGTCGAGCAGTTCGGGCGAGGTGTGCAGTAGTGCGAGTATGAATTGAGCGCGGGATATTTCCTGCGGGACGGATGCTTGATAGGCTGCGTCGATTTCGGCTTGGGTGAGTGAAACGACCTCCCACTGCTGCGTCCATACCCCGTCAATCTCAACAGGATCAAGCTGAGTTGCTTTGTGCGTTGCTGCGTCGAACACTGGCACGGTAGTAGTGACAGGGAAGATGCCAAACTCAGCAAAGATGGTGTCGTTCAATACCGCAGGAAACGAAGTATCTGGATAAGCAGCGCGAATGCCGCTGTGCAGTGTAAAAATAGTTTGAGTGCTAGGCTGATACCACATCACATATCTCCAGTATTCGTCGATGGGAATGTCCGTGTATTTCCCGGCCAGATGATTCGTACTGCTCCCGTTCCGCCAGCACTCGTTCCTGCGCCGCCGCCGTAACTAGCGCCCGAACCGCCAGAGCCAGCGCCACCATTGCCGCCTGTGGGAGAACCGGGCGCTCCGTCAGAACCTTGACCAAGAATACCAACGCCACCACCGGAGCCGCCGCCAGTGCTACCACCCGCGCCACTACCTCCTGAACCAGATGATCCTTCCACGTAGCCCCCGCCAAAATCAGCCGCGCCACCTCCGCCAGATCCTGCGTACCCACCAGCGCCACCTCCGCCAGATGCAAACGTTGTGCCGCCTGAGTACATGCCGCCGCTACCGCCTGAATACCCAGTTCCTGAAACAACAGATCCACCTGCTCCACCTAACGTCCCGCTCCCTACGCCGCCACCTCCCGCTGATGGACTGGCCGCGCCGGCTGAATCAAAAGTGCTTGATCCTCCGCTGGCCCCGACAACTACCGAGTAAGAGTTACCGGGAATTACTGTGATGTTGTTGGCGTAAGCCAGTGAGCCACCGCCGCCACCCAAGAACGCCGCGCCGGTATAAAAATTCGCGCCTCCACCGCCCACGCAAACAACACTAACCGAGGTGACTCCAACTGGGCATGTCCACGATGCTGTTCCCGGAGTTGTGTACGCTTGCTGGCCGACAACGGCATCAGGCTTGCCCCTGCGAAGTTTTCTAGCTAAGAAACTCACGCCACATCTCCAACGGCTTTGCCGTAGATCGTTCCTGAAACTTTGAACAGTTCAATAACAGTCCAGCCGGTCGTAGCAAGCGTCGGCGCAGTTCCACCAACCCAAGTCACAGGCATCGATGTCCAAGTGATGGTGTAGTTAGTTCCATCGGCAACCATCAGCGTGACCGACTGCCCGTCAGAAAATCCCGTTGATACCGGCGTGCGGCTTGCGCCTAGCGTTACCTTTTGGATAGACCCGCTGGACGGCGTGATGGCAAACCCTGCGGCATCCGTGATGGTGTAGACCGACTCGGTGACGCCGTTACTAAACGTACCGGCTGAGATGGTTTTGTTGGTCAGCGTCTGAATTGCAGTGGTATCGACAAGCAATGCCATCGTCCCACTGGTCAGGCGCAGTTGGGCTTTAGACCCAACACCCCAAGACGCTGCCGTTGTTCCCTCTTGGCCGCGCACGATAGTCAGGGTGTCCGTAGAACGTGCAGTAACCTTGACGATCTCCCACGAAGTTTCTGCGGTTGCTTGCGTCAGCGTCAAAAGGAAGTAGTCACCACCGGAAGGTATTGGGAATCTTGCGCCCTCGCCAGAGGCTAAGACGAGCGTCGTAACCACGTTGTTGATCGCTGTGCCAACCGTCGAGAATGCGTTGTTGGCGAACTGCATCACAGTTCCTTAACTTTGAGTTTGAACTCTGCTTCCTTGACCCTGCCGCCAGTCGTGGTGATCTTGCAGGTTACTTTGTAGGTCGTGCCGTCCGTGCCGCCTGAGATGAACTGCTTGACAATGGATGCGCCGGGGTTATCCGTCTTTGAGCCAAGGGTTACGCCGGCATCCGCCGTGACAACAGAGGAAGCAATGACATCACCAGCCGGCATGAAGTCAGCAAAGTCAAAGTCGTAGTCAAGATTCTCGGAGGGTTGCTTGGAGAATGTGTTCATCGTTACACCTTTGTTGTTCTGTCGGGAGCAGTAGCGGATGAAGTTGTATCGTCAGCACTGGCCTTGGTTACTCGCATACTCGCGTCGGACTTGGTTGATCTAAATTCTGTGACTGACCGTACCACCCTGTCGGATAACGCAATAGCGACTCGCCGGCTCTCTGCGCCAATCAATACAACAAAGTCGCCGATGAACTTCAGGCGTGGGATGTTGAGCATCGACGATACGGTAGCGACAGCCGAGCCAGTGACTGCGAGGAATGTCTTGATATAGCCCTTGGTAGCCGCCTGAGTTACCGAAACCACTGCTGAAAGCGTCTTGGTAATGCGCCTAGCCAGAGATGCGGTCGATGTCGAAATCACCGAAAACACCTTGCTGAGAAGATGAGATTGCGTGACCGTCGCCGTGCAGGTGGCACTGAAGGTCTTGAGCGCAACCTTGAGTTTTACGAACGTTGGCGTGCTGGTCGAAACAACGCTAAATGTCCTGAAGAACCCGCGTGTAACCACCCCGGTAGCGGTCGAGACAACGGACACTGCTTTGTACAGCTTGCGGGTTAGCGACAGCGTTGCCGTGGAGACAACGGACTTTGCCACATAGAGCCGCCGAACGATGGCCGCTGTTGCCGTGGATGCCGCCAGTTTGATCAGGTACGCTTTACGGGAAATCGACGCAGTGCCGGCAGCAACCACACTCAGAATCTGCGAGAAAACATTCCTAGCTGCATCTGAGTTGATTGCGTTGGCGTTTAGCGATGACCCGTTGAGCAACATTATGCGTACTTGACCTTCATCGTGAATTGGATGGCGTCCTGATCGGCCAGAGCAACACCCGTGAAGTCTGCCTTCATAAACAAACCACCGGAGGTCACGGCATCAAGCAAGCCGACATTGGTGATCGTCTTCGCACCAGAGGCAGTCAGTGTGCCAACGACCTGATACGTGTCGTTCGTTACCGTGGTAGTTACTCGCGTCGATGTGCCGGCTACACGGGTTTCAGCAGCCTCGGTAAAGAGTGTCGTATCGGCAGCGGCAGCAGTGCCAGCGCCAGTACCCCACCCCACATAGTTAGGCTCTGTGCCAGCGCCCTTGAGGCGGTTCGTGGTGATTGCCTTGCCGGCATCAGTGAAGACAGTAGCCATCAGAAAACTCCTTTAATTTTGTGCCACAGACGCATTAGTGGGTTGCTGTGCCAGTAGCCAATGGAACCCAGTTTTTCAACCGACCCGTTAGCACGGACAACAACCGCTTCAATTTCGATCTCTTTGACAGAGCCGTTAGGAAAACTGAGCATCATTACCCCTTGAACAGTTGTAGATAGGCAACCGCCTTCTCAGCAGCACCAGCCTCATCCTCAAGCGCGTAGGCTCTGTACATCAAATAGCTGATGAGCTTTTCTGCGTAAATATCTCGAACATCAATATTCCCGCCATACACCACCGCATTTGGCATTGCCGCATAGGTCATCACTACTGAGCCGGGAGCGGCAGGCTGTGCCGGATAGACGTAGAACGTGTCTGGTTGCGGATCGTCCATATAGTGTCGAACCGTGGCAGAGATGGGCGTTGTCATCCAGTTAGCCGCGAACGAATCCAGCGCCTTGCGATCACACGGCAGAATGACTGCGCCGCCTGCATTTTGGCGAAGCTCAATGATTTCGATGCAGTCAGCAGGATTAGTCTGCTTTGCGCCAGCCACCAGCGCCACCGTGACCGTCTTGATCTTGGCGTCGGGCTTGATCTTGACTAGCTCAATCGAACCCTCGTTCAGATTCGTCAGATGCATATCCTGCGTCCAGCGAGTCATCGCTGTGTCTTGCAGCAACGTGGCTGCGCGAGTAATTACCGAGGCAACGGTAGTGGTCATATGAATGCTCTCTTCTGAACAATTAAGTCAGCGCTACCGTAGTCAGTCATCAAATCAATCTCGGCCTTTGCAACCCCGTTGGCAAACTCTTGCTTGTGGAAAGCTGAAGCACTTGGCTCAAACCAAGCGCCGGGAGTTGCAAACATACGAGCCTTGCAGCCATCAATAAGGACTTCTTCAAAGCGCTCAATCAGATCCGCAGGGAGCGTTGTTGAATCAGAGTTGGGAACGAATGAGACTCTGGCCTTGGCAATCAATCCAGCCTGCGAAGTCGTAGGCTTTGGATAGAGCGTGACACTCATATCCTGATTGATCACATAGGCAGTTGGTTCGCCAATGGCAGAGAGCAGATAAGGACGATTGCGGATAATCTCGTCATTAGTGATCGGCGTCATCGGCTTGCGCGGCGCAATGATAATTGCGCGAATAACCCGGATAGAAGAGTCCGAAGTTGCCGCGTCTAGCGAGTATTCAGCCAGATCCGCAACGAGCGTAATGTCCTGCCACTCAGACCAGCACTTGGAGCGCCGGCATAACTCACGGGCTGACTGGTTAAATGCTGAGATCACCATAGGGTAAGGAGCGCCGGGGAAGAACGGCATTACTTGGCCCATCAGAGAATCATAGTTTGTCGCAGACATTGAGCAGCCCCATAAAACACAAGCGCCATTGTCGATTTCTCAACCAATGGCGCTCATTATTAAGATGCGTTTAAGATCAATCAGGCATCCATGATCGCCAGAAGATTTGTGCGGCTTGAGACAGGACGGCCCGATTCGTCAGCATGAAATTCAGCACGCTTCTGAGTGCGGAAGTAATCAACCATGTCAGCCGGCAGTTCAACCGGCTCATCAAACGGGAAGTGGCCTTCAAAAGCATTGAAACCGAGATGAATGTGGGTGTCGGTATTGCCATAAGGGCGCTGGATAATCACGCGCTTAGTGCGTGCGATTGGAGCAGGAGTAGCTTCGATAACAACTTCGTCAGCAGAAGTGCGTGCCATTTTGGTGTTTCCTTAGAGGTAGAAGTACAGCGGTAGAAGTACAGCAAAAAGCCCCTGCATCTCTGCAAGGGCTTGGGTTACATCAAATTACGGTGCAACAGACGGCAGAACCATCACGTCTTTGAACGTGAATGCCAAGCTGGCGTTATCCAGAGCGGTAGTACCCGGAACGAAAGCAGCCGAGGTGGCAACAACCTTGATGAAGCCAATAGCGGTAAAGCCATTGTCAAGATCAGGGATAGCGCCAATGCCTTCAAAGGTACGGACGGTGCCGGAAGCATCAACGGCTACCACGTAGAAGCCGGTTTGGCCAACAGCCAAGCCGGTATGGCCAGCAGTGAAAGCCTGAGCAGCCAGAGCGGTTTTTGTCTTGAAGTAGCCATCAACCGTATAAACAGTTGTGCCAGTGGTTTTGAAAGTTGCAGCCAAAGCAGCATTGATTGCCAGCGTACAAGCTGACAAACAGACGCTGCCACACATTTCGCGTTGCGACTCATTAGGAATATCGGAAAGACGTGCCATGAAGTTATCTCCTTAAAGGCAATAAACAAAAGCGCCCCACTATCTCTAGCAGGGCGCGATTCATTCAGGATTAGCTCAGGAGAGCATCCTTGTACGTGCCGGAAACAATCTTCTTGATGTGGGCGGTCTGAAGAACCTTGACAGCCTGCATCGTCTTGTAACCAGCCTTGGAGCGTTGAGCCAGCGGATCAGACTCAGACGGAGTTGCGCGAACCAGAGTCGGCGTAACAGCGTATTCACCCTTCAGAGCCACGCCGCACCATGCATCAGCAGCGAAAACGAGAATGTCGTACAGATTGATATTCGCGCCAGCATCTGATTGCAAGTTAGGAGCTTGAGCAACAGTAGAAGAGGTCGAAGCGCCGCCACCGATAGGCGTACCGTTTGCACGTTTGCCAATCAAGGTAGAGGTCAGGAAGCGAATGTTCTCAAAGTTGCCGAACTCGCCTTGCAGCGGAGTCATGCTAGAACCGTAGTCAGCAACCGGCGTGAAGTTAGCGCCAAGCGTTTTACGCAGCGTACCTTCCATGTCAGAGTGACAGACAGCAACGAATGACGGTTCGCAAGCCTGAGTGCCGAAACGGACATCAGACTTAACAACCTTGGTGATCGGGCGACCATGATTTGAACGGATCGAACGGACAGCAGCGCGGAATTCAGCAGGGCCAGCCGGGATCTTGATACCGTTTGCGCCGCCTTCAGCAAGAGCGGAAACGCCAGTGGTGTCTTGCGACAGGATGACATTGACGCCAGCATCGCCAGAGATACCAATCCAGCGCATTGCTTCGACCACTTGACCGGAGTTCTCGCCCAACAGACCCATGTACTCGGTCAGCACATCGTCAATGTGGGTTTCTTCGATCACATCGGTAATGCCGATAACAGCACCGTACTGAACCAGAGTCACGTCGACGTTCTGCATGGTAGTACCGAGTTCAGTCGGCGTAGTACCTTCAGACAGGGCGAACGATGTCAAGTTGCCAGCAGTGAGGACTTCACCATTGGAACCGACTTGGTTAGCGACAGCAGCCAGCTTGTGACGGCGGAAGTTGATCGTCTTGGTGTTGTTGGCCGGAAGCGGCTTCAACTGGCCAATCTGTTCAAGAATGAGGAAAGGAATTGCACGCTCCAGCAAAACTTTTGCGGAATAAGCGGCTTGGGTAGGGGTAATGGAACCGTATGCGGTAACAGCCATGATTTTCTCCTTGGAAATGGCAGTCGTTGAAATAAAACTCAATCGCTGCCGCTCCTTTCGGTTCGCTTCAGGCCGTGTGCTTGTTCCTTATGGGCGTCTTTCGACGTGTCCTAGAATCCATTGGCGCGGTCTTCTGCTGACCCTAGTGGGTAGCGGTAAACGTGTTGCTAACTTTTAGTAGGGCCATCAACTCATCCTTGTGGGTATGGAAGACGGCCCTGTTCAAGTTTTCGGTTGCGATGATGCGGCGTCCAACCAATGACGCACGTTGCTTAATCTGAATTGAATGAACGCGAGAACTCTTCCTGATCAGATTCAGGAACCTTGTCGGCAAGCTTCGATGGCGCTTCATTGCCGGAAGCAAACGCCTTGAACTTCTCGGCATACTCTGCGTCGCCAGAAGGCTCCTGCTTGATGTCTTCGTTGTTGCTGGACATCACATTGCGTCCCACGCTTGTTTGTATTCGTCATTGCTTGACGCTGGTGCGCGTGTTGGCAGTGACACGGGGGAGGAGCTTGATACGCCCATAGCGGCATCTTCGTCTTCGCTCATCTGGCTTTCCTGCTGCAAGGAATCTTTGTACTTGTTCAGGAGCTTGACCACTTGACCGGCGCGGCCACCTTGAACAACTTCCATTGCGGCTTGTTGCTGCTCTTCAGGAAGGGTGCCAACCCACTGATTGAACTGTTCGCTCTGGAAAATCTCTTGGAAGTCGTCATGAGCATCGGCAATCTGGCCAAAGTGCATGGCTTGGAAAGCCTCTTGCACGTCTTGGATTGCTTGATTGATCACTTGCTTGACCGTGCCAATCTCGCCGTGATCAACAGCAGCCGGCGCAGATTTGGCAGAGTGCGATGCAATCTTGGCAATCATATTGACGAAATCATCACCAAAGTCTTCGGCCAGCTTGGCCTTGATGGCATTGATCTCTTCGTCGCCAACTTCTTCAGCAGCAGGCTGGCTGCCCAACTCTGCTTCACGCGCAGCCAGTTCCTCTTCGCGCTTCTTCAGACGGCCTTCCCAAGACTTCTGGCGCTGGATGTCTTCAGGAGACATAGCTTCTTCGCCATCATCAACGTCGCCTTCAGGAGAAGCCATCTCGGCCTGCTCTTCAGCAACTGGCTCACCTTCAGCAGCGGCTTCGGCAGCGACAGCTTCTTCAGCCGGCGCAGCGGAATCAAACTCGGAGGCGGCTTCAGGGATGTCGATCACAACAGCAGCGGCAGGCGCTTCAGTAGAGCCTTCCGGCGCAGACTCAGCCGGAGCATCGCTGATGTTCTTGTTGTCTTCAGTAACGCCTTGATCGGCAGGAGCCGGCGTCATCGGAGCTTCTTCGCCATTGAAGGCTTTGCTGAATTCGCTTTGATCTTGTTGCATGTTGAGTTCCTTAAATAAAAAACCCGCCATGCAAGCAAGTGGCGGGTGAATTTGTATCCTGTTCGCACAGGGCAATTGCACTTGCTGGACGCGATTGTTTAGCCGGCAACCAATGACGCTTCTATTTGGATTTGCTCCTGCATTCCCGCTTAAGTCGCTTAGTTCTAGCCGATGACCATATCTTTCTGGCTATCTGCTCATCCTCTTCGTCGCCTGCTTGGTAATAGGATGGGTTGATCAGGTAATAGAACCCTGTGTCTGTATCAACCTTTACAGCAAATTCGCAGCCTTCAACCTTGTTTAGTAGCTTTCTGGCGTACTCAACATCTATTGATAGCTCTTTGCTAACCAATATCGGGTTGATGTAACTAATGCCTTTGTAGGTTGAGTCCCTGAGCATTAGCGCAACCACCTTGGTTAGTTTGCAAACAGGCATCTGCAACATGGCGTGCGCTCCAAGATCATGTAATTTCCCGTAAAACTTTTTTCCGTTTGGTCGGTAATTTTTTACTGATTGGTCGGTAATATTTTGCCGACTGACTCCGCGTGCTTTGGGGCTTGCACGGCATTCCTCTATGGTTGTGGTTATCTCCCCTGTTTCTGGATCAATGCCGATTTGAGCAAGAATGCTTTGCGAGATAGAATTAGCCATGACGAATCTTTCCAAGTAAGGTTTGTCCACGGCCCGAGACGCTTCCAACGTCGTCGGGCTTTTTCAATACTCAGTTTTAATCCTTCAACCAATGGCGCATCCAAAGAAAAACCGCCCGTAGGTGGCTTCTATCTAGTTCTATCTGGTTTCGTGTAGAACTCAGTCGAATGTATACCCCGTACTTGCACCGCCCGGTTCAACCATTGAAGCCCTGAGCGCCATCAGTTGCTTAATCCGCACCTGAACATCGGCCAGTTTGTCCTTGCCGCATGTAGTCATGGAGATTTGATGCTGAACCAGCAAAGCATTGAGCCAATCGACCACGGATTGATACTGAGGCGACTTCGCATGAACGCGCATGTTTGAATAAGCGTCCATCGTTTCGCGCATTGCTGCGCCTGCGTCTAGGTTGGGAATCATCACAGAGCCAATGAATATCAATCCGGCAAGTATATTTTGTCCAACCAATGACAGGCGCGAAGAGTAAAATCACTGAGCGGCAGGACAAGGTTTGCAAGCCCTTTCATCTCCCCTATTGGGATGGATTACTGCCGCAACTTATATGTTGATCACATCATCCCATTGGCTCTTGGCGGCGCTCATTCAGATCACAATGTTCAGCTACTAAAATCCAAATGCAACCTGAGCAAGCACGCAAAAGACCCGATCTCCTATATGCAGGAGAAAGGGTTTCTGCTTTGATTACATAAGTTCTTCTGTTTGGATTCCTGCTTTTTGTCCATCATGCGGGGATTCAAGCATGTCTTTAGCGACTTCGCGCTCAGGATTTGCTTCTTGCATAGGGGCAGGCATCATAGGCTGCGCACCCTCTGCCATCGTTGCTCCAGATCCGGCTACGTTATCCTGATCTTTCCAACCAGCCGAACGAAGAATTGCATCACCAGCCGGCGCTATTGTCGGATTGGTTGCAGCAACGCCAGCGGCTTGCATTGCGCTATAAGCAGACTCAACACGCCTGAGCATTGCTTCGGCTTCTGATTTTGATGCATCTGCTGACGCCTTAGCTGATCTGGCATTAGCTTCGGCAACCTGACCTTGAACGAGAGCCATCTGTAGCTGCTGCTGCATCTGAGCAAGTTGGTTTTGCATCTGAGCGGCAGGAGAGTTTTGCATTTCACTGAATGCTTCTTCGCTCATCACAATATCTTTAAGGTCAAGAACCTCTGCTTGCTGCTCAGTAAGTTTTGCCCAATCAACGCGCTGCCTTTGCTCTGGCTGCATCGTTGATACAAATTGTGTCAGGGCTTGGCCACGAACTTCCTTAGCCACCATCGATGATGCGCCTTTCGCTACAACATCATAATCACCCTTAATGCTCATGTCTTTTGAGAAAACCATGTTCCAGTGGTAAAGATTGGTAATGAAAGGCTTGGTAATGCCTTCATCCCAATTAACCACCAGATCCTTCAAAGCGATGTTGGCCTGTCCGAGAAGCATGGACAAACCGCCCATTGTGCCGGCAGCACCTCTAGCGGCGCTTGAGTCGCCATAAGTGAATTTCGGGATAGCCAGCGTTTCATCGGCGTTGTTGTCGAACAGTTCCAGAATCCCCTGAAGCTCTGCCATGTGCGAATTGAACTGCAATTCACGGATAGCTGGATATTGGAAGTCGCCACCAGTGCGCGGCCACACCTTGCCCGGATAGATGTCGGTCAGGTTTGCATTCACCGGGAACGCAGGAACGAACACTTCAAACTGTGGGCCAGCAGTGACAGCGGCGTTATCCAGAATCATCCGGGCTGCAGCGTTAATCATCTCCTGATCGTCGCGCATGATCGAAGCGATGCCTTCACCGAAAGGAGAGGTTTCATCCTTGTCGAAGAAGTAAAGCTCATACGGCCACTCAACGCCTTCAATCGGAGACAGGATGGCTTTGACTACTTGGCCATCAGGGAAGATCCAGAGGTTAGAGAAGAACGCTTCGTGCATTCGCTCAGTCGGGATCTTGACGCCACAAGATGCCAGCACTTCACCGGACAGCCAGCCATTGCGTTCATAGATGTCGTACTGACCGTTGTAATGGTTTGAGGTGATCCGCTTCTGCTCACCCATGATGCGGATATGCTGCTCGTAGTTCATCAGCTTGATGAAGCCGTCAGGATGAACGTCGATATAAGCCTTGATCGTTGCCGTGTCGAATGTCTTGCGTTCAGCCAGATTCACCAGATCGGCGCGAGACAGGCGATGATGCTCCCATGTGTAACGACCTTTGCGGAAGTCGATCACGGTCATGTCTGGATACCAGCGCCATAAAGGAGTGTCGGTAATGAACGGTGCAGCGAATGACTCACGCTTCTGGCTGAACTTGTGGCCATCCCAAACGTAGGACAGACGATTGCGGCGTTCTACCAACGGGCCTTTGAGGATGCCTGTGCCGTACAAGTTGCCAGAGTGAAGAACCTTCCGGGCCACATCACGATAGCGCGACTCAGCCAGTTGATCATCGATGCGGCTTCCCATTCGCTTCGCACACTCAGTAACGAACTCACGGACAGCCTTGCGCATTTCCCGTTTATTGGGAGCGCGCTGAAGCTGCATGGCCAGTCGTTTGCCAATCTCCTTGCGCACCTCATCAGGAACAGAAGGTTCTGGAGTAGCTTCAACAGAATAGTTTCGCTCACGGTTTGCAGGGAACAGCAGATCCATCAGGCGCGCATCGACTGACTCAACCTTGACGCGAGTTTTGCGCAGGAAAGACTTGGAGCCTTTCATCTTCGCTTCAACATCCGGCTCGTAGATGCCTTTGTACTGGCGAAGGTCTTTGAGCCAGCGTTGCTCGGCTTCAATGCGGTGCGTCTTGGCAATCTCGAATTCACCGAGAAGATCAGCGCCAAGGCTGAACAGAGGATTCTCAAGAGGCGAGTTGTCGCCTTCAAAGATTCGCTCGGCTGCTGCGGAATATTGAGCCTGCTCGGCGGCTGATTGCTGAATCGACATTAGTGTGTCCTGAATATGGGAATACTCAGGGGATTGTCATGTCGGCAACCAATGGCGCTTTTAAGCTATTTGCTTGCGCTTTCTTTGCTCTGAAAGTCGCTTTGTTTTCTTTGATGACCAGACGCGCTTAGCTACCTCTTCGCTCTCTGAATCACCTACAAAGAAGCAATACGGATTTGTTATCCAATACGAAGTTGGATCGGCATCGACCTTGAGGATGAAATCCTCTTCCTCTAGTTGCTTGATGATCTTTCTGACATTAGCCTCATCGCATGACAATTCATCAGAAATCATTCTGACGGACATATAGCACCTTCCGCCAAATGTTGAGTTGCCAACAATCAGCATCAGAATTCTTGTCGCTCTATTGAAAATAGGGTTATGCGCCACGCGATGAGATCCTAAGTCAAATAGTTTTGAAAACGGGCTGGCTTTGTGCGGGTTACTTTTAACCTGCTGACAGGTTGTTTTTAACCTGCCACTACCGCGAATTGATTGGCTTGCGGAGCCGCTTATCTCTATCTGACTTACACTGGTTACTTCTTGAATGAAGTCGTCAAAAACTTTATCATTGGACATGATGATCCTTGTGATGAAGGGTTATCCATGCCCCGAAGCTCTGGTAAAGCTGTCGGGGTTTTTCATGTCTGATTGTCTATCTGCCAACCAATGAGGCTAGTAACCAGCCCTGGTAGCCGGCGAAGACTGGAAGTGATGCAGCGACTGCTGATCAAATATTGAGTTACCCATGTAATCCTGCGGCGTCCTTGGATCTGCAAAGGTCATGGCAAGACTGTCAGCCTTGTTGGGTGACTTCACGCCGCGCTTACGCATATCATCCTTTGATTCAAGCAAGATGGATCCTCCACGATAGCCATAGCGGATTGAGGTCAGTTCCGCCTTTAGTTCGTTGTCCATCGGGATTGAAGCGCCTTTCATCCATTCCTTCATCTCACCCCACATGAATGCTCTGGTGTTGTAGTAGATGACTTCAGTTGCACGCTCAACCACCATCTCTTCGCGCTTCTTATCGCCATCCATGCGGATCGACGAGTTGATGCCGACAACAATGTTTCCATACCAGCCTTTAAGCTGATCGACCACGCCAGCGCCAACACCAATTTCATCCACGGCGATTTGTTCTGGCCGCTCTCCATAGGGTTCAATCAATGACTTCACCCAAGCGGCTCCCTGAATCGAATCAAGGTTCTGAGTCTCGACCATCTTCAGCACTACTCGACCACGGCGAATAGTCACAGCGAACTTGTCATTGCCAAAACGTGCAGGATCAACGCCTACGCGAAGTTTGCCGGTCATTGGGAAGTTAGCTGGCCCACGGCGCTGCGCATCATCTACGATGTCTCCTGCAATGAATGCATTGACTACTGAGGCTTCGTAGTTCCGATCAATCTCTTGGGCGACAATGTGCGGCTCTAATCTCTCGCACTGCTTCGCATACCAAGCATCGTCTTTTCGCGGATCGTCACGCCACGAAAAAATAAACTTCTTTATCTTTCCGCCTTTTGCTTTCTTGTAGAACGGATTACCTGCACCATTTGGTGTTGATACGTCCATCTTGCAGTTCGATGTCTGTGACAGGGCGGCATCGATAGCGTCAGGACGATCATAGAAAGCCGATTCGTCCTTGAAGTAGATTGACGTTCTGTTGCCTCGGCCAATGTTGTCACCAGCTTCACCAACAATTGATGCGCCATTCTCAGGGTTCAAGATGCGCATAAAGGGAGCATGTTCCCTTTCGTTGTAACCATCTGGCCGGAATTCTTTTGGCAAACCGTTCAGGAATGCTCGGATCTTCCAGAATAGAGACTTTGGATCACCTAGCGTATCAACGTATTCTTCTTTTCGTGACCCGAACCCAACAACGGTTTGCGGATAGAAAAGCCACATCCAAGCGCCAAACGCGCAGCACAACCAAGATACACCGGCATCACGGGATTTCTCTGTAACGCCATCCTCACGGGCTTTCCATTGCGTGTAGAGCCATTCGATGTACTCTCGTTGCTTTGGAAACAGGAGGAAAGGAACATCAACAGGTCTGCCAACCTCGGCATTTCGTGGATCTGATGTAGTTCCCCAATCGGATATGAAGTCAGCCGGATTCTCTTTGTAATGAGCCTTCAGACCTTCAAGCATTCCCGGCGTTGATCTGATCTTCTCAAGCCGGCGCATTCTCTCTTTGAACACTGGATCATAGTCTGGATTCTTCCAGTCGAATGAATCAGGAACCATTGAGCATTTCCTTGTAGGCATCGCTTGCTGCCATTGCCTTCAACAAAGTGTCTGCACTTGCACTGGCCTTTTGCTGATTGTCCTTCTCGTACATTCCAAAGAACTTAGCTGCTTTCTCAAGAGCAGCGTTCTTATCCCAAAACTTGTATTCGATTTCACCCTTCTCGTTGATCTTGAAGGAGGCAACCATTGCAGCAGTCTCATCATCAAGTTCATGCGGCATCTTAAGAGTTCCATCATCTTTCAGAATCCCTTTGATGCTTCCAGTAGAAAGTCTTTTAACCTCATTGAGAACGTCAGCAGCAGAGAATTCAGCTTTTCTCTCAGCAGCAGCCCTCATAGAAATGACCCTTTGGGCCACCTTTGGGTTTGCGTTGAGTTTTGATGCCTCTTCCCAAACCTGCTTGTCTGTCATCTTTGATGCGCTATAGCAGCGGCGATAAGCCTCGCTGGCATTACCTGTTTTCAGGTACTCAAGAACAAATGCTTCTTGTTTCTTTGTGAGCGGCTGATTGTTATTCATGGCATTCTTGATCCAGTCCGTTGAATGTCTCTGTACCCATGAAGGCGATCAGGGAGTCCAGCTTCTTGACCAGTTCTGTGCGCTCTTCAATTACCCGGCGCTGGAATGGGGAGAACTTTGATTCTTCCTTAGCGGCTTTGAGCGAGTCCTTGAGGAAGTTGTCCATTGATTCTTGGGTCATTGCATTGTTCCTGCGCACTGGATGTTGTCGAGAGACAGAATTGGTAACTCTTCCTCTGCGATACTCATGTCCTGCTCTTCCAGAATATCCAGAAGAACATCGAACCATGAGTCATCGTTACGGACTAGGCTGAGAGCGGCACGCATTAGGGCGACTGCGCATTCGACTGGAGTTACGCCGGGTTCTACGCTGGCTTGAGCGTTGATTGCGTCAATCAGCCTGTGGCCTAGATCATCAACTACTTCGTCTAGTGCTTCGCGCTTTTCGATCATTGGAGCATCCCTTCCAGTTTGGCCCCTACGGCTTCGGCGTCGTCGCTGCCCTGGATAACGTGGCGATAAGCGCTGGCCGGATAGAGATTGCCGGTCTTGATCCACTCACCTAGCTGCAAGTGAGCGATGGCGATTTCAGCAACCTTTGGGTTTTCGTGGGAGGCGTGTGGAACATCCCCGGCAGCGAACAACCGGGAGAGTTTGACCATGCCATCGATGCCGGCCTTTGAAGTTACGCGGCGCTTCGCCTGCCAATGATTCGGAGCGAAGGTAGAAGTAGAAGTTTTGTTCATTCTGCCATTCTGTGATTTACACCCAATGGCGTACTGAAATTATTTTCATTTTCCCCTAACAAAGCACGAATATCGTGCTATATTTATATCTAGCACCTGACCACTAGCGAGGAAACCAAATGAACGCCAAAGAACTCTTTGAAGCATGTATCGACAACGATGCTCCGCTTGATGTCCTGAATGTGTGCGGAAGCGCAGCAGACAACGCAGCATCAACGATCAATGAAAACGGCGGAAAGTTCGTTCAAGGTCACTTCACTGAAGAGTTCTTCAAGTTCTGGATGCTCACTGTTGAAGGCATCTTGAGCAGCGGCGAAGTATCACCTGACGCTGTTGAATGGTTTGAATCACGCGGCGTAACCTACTAATCAACCGGAGATAACCATGAGCAGAGAGTTATTACGAAGTGTCGACGAGCGGCAGTTGCCGGGACTTGGCGAAGTCGCCGTTTATTGGCCACTAGGCGACCTGACAAATATCTACGACACGACCGGCTTTGAATTCACCGACCAGCCAGACAGATCCATTGCTTGCGGCGTCGAATACCCAGAACTGATCGAACACAACGCAGAAGGCACGGCCATAGCTTTGCTTGCCGCCCTCAAAGCCTGCGCCGACCAGATCCGCTTTGGCGGCGCATCGTTTGAAGAGAAGCAGGCCGTGCTTGCTGCTGCTGATGCCGCCATCGCCAAGGCCACCGGGCAATGAAATCACCAACGAAAGAGCAGATTCAGCAGGCCCGGAAGGATGCTGGACTAACCCAAGTGCAGGCTGCTGAACTTGTCTATTCGACCCGCAGGACTTTTCAGGATTGGGAGTACGGTGTAAGCCCCATGCATCCTGCTATTTGGGAACTCTTCCTGATTAAAACAAAGGATTCAAAATGACCGAACATTCAGATTTTCTAAAGAGCAAAGCAGATCCTGATTTTTGTCTTCTGCCTTGCCCATTTTGCGGATCTAGCGCGACGCTTGATATAGGGAACACAACAAACTCCGACATTTCGGTGTGCTGCTCTGTGTGCGGAGTCAATGGCGTGTCAGTTGAGGTATATAGCGACTATCACCGTGAAGTAGAGATTGTTTTCGCTACAGCCAGAGCGATAGCCAAGTGGAACAAACGAGTTTAATAAAAGCCCCGCTAGTCGGGGTTTTTTATTTCGTGGTCTTTTCTACGAAGCGCGCGAACAACCTGCCAGCACAGCAATTTAACTCGGTGATACTCTTTTATTTTCAGATTAACGATGGCTTCATTAAGCCATCTTTCTGAGTTTTCCATATCGGATGCGCTTGGCGTTCTTAACTTACTCTTTCCCATGCTTATTCTTCCCATCCTTGATGAATCGAATCGACAGCACCTGACGGCTGGCGAACATCGGCGGCTTTGGTGACAGCCATGCAGGGCCATCCTCAATATTCACATAAGCCCGGAAAATGTAAGTCGGAAATATCTTCCCGTTATGCTTCTTCCGGTTGTCGTCGTTACGTTCAATCATGTTGAGTTCGCGCATCCGCTTCAGGATCTGATTGATAGCTGGAATTTTCAGGCCAAGATCACGCTCAATCTCGGTCATTCTCCACCAGCGCCCCGGATGATCTTTTATCCATTGTTCGATTCGGATAAAAGCGTCGTCGTTTCTCAGCTCCCTGTTCGATGCCATTCTCAGTCCTTTTTAGAATTGCGGATTGCTGCGGCCAAAAGCTCTGCTACCTTTTCCCTTGATACCTTGAGTGCGGTTCCGATTTGCGCCTTGGACATGCCGCGCTTGAACATTGCTAGAGCGTCTTGCGGATTAACTGCCACGTTTGAGTTCCTTTCTTGTTTTAAAAACTGCATCAGCCGGATTCCATCCAGCTTTTATACGAAACCTGATTGCGGTATCAGACACCATGCACCGATCATCACGGCTCCACTCTTTAGCCGTCTTTGTTACGCCATCAATAGTTATTGCAATTGAGTTTTTGCGTTCATGCAGAGCGTTTGTTATTGGAACATACGGCTTTGGCTCGTTTCCGTTGTGGGTAATTTTTTCTCCAAACAAAGCAAACTCAACACTTTTTCCTGCTTTGATTCTGTTAACTCATTGCATTTCCTTAATCTTTTGTTTGTATTTTTCGATTATTTCAATCAAGTCATCAATTCTGTAATGGCGCGAATCTTGATCGGACTCAATCGCCTCAACGCGAGATAGCCCAATTCGTCTTATTAATCGAATCCGATAATCGACAGCGCACCCACCAAGAAAACGGTTGTCATGCTTTGACTGCGCGTGAACATTGTCTTCATTAAAACGAAGGTGTGGCGCACTACCTACGCTCCGATAATGTCCTGCATCAACCTTGTTTTTTGTAACCCAATCAAGAGTTCTACCGCTTGATATACATGGGTATCCAGCCTTCATGTCGCGCAGCCTAATGAATTTATTGAACACTCGTTGAGCGTCAGCCATCCATTCACTCAGCTTCTTAAACTTGGCCAGCTTCTCTTTATCCGCCCTCTTCTCTTCCTGCTTGGCCTTCCGATCACTAGCGGCCTGCTTGGCCTTTGACTTCTTGATGGACTCCATGCCAATGATTACGGAGCAATCTATACAACAACCCTTTTGAAACGGACGAGTCGGAATGAACTTGTTTGAACATTCTTTATTTCCGCACTTCTTTGGCTTGGGTTTTTTGATGATCATGCGTACTTCCTCGGCGACTCGGAGAACATCACGCCAAGCGAAGCGCCAAATGCTTCTACCTGCTGGAGATAGATTGAAAATCCCTTCTTCGTCAGTTCTGTCGTAGAACCCACTAGGACGCGATTTCCTTTCGGATCTATATCCCACTTGCGATACCCATCTTTTGCAAGCTCTGGCAATTCAGGGTCATTGTCCTCGGGCAAGTATTCGCGTTTGAAATGCTCATGCAGGACTTCGGCTGAATATTGCCGGCCATTTATCCATGCCTGTTCAGCGATAGACTTTAACGGCCCTACCCACATCAGAGCATTCGCATCCAATCCGCGCAGCTTCTTTTCCTCGGCTACCGTGATGACCAAAGGCTTGTCGGAATCTAGTGGCAAATTGCGAATCAGAGCGATAGCGGCTTCCTGCTGCATCGTGCCAACCAAGCGGATTGATCTCGTCTTGAATTTATCGCGATTACTCATCTCCTTCGGCTCCCGGCTCCCGAACATACTTTTCGCACTGATCATCACGCCTGACAATGATGCTCAGGCTGTTGCAGTGAATCTCAGTTGAGCTAATGGCTCTTGAGTGACAGCAGGAATCACAACGAACTCTTTTGAAGCCAAATATGGCCATAATCTGATCTGCGGCGTTAATTACAGACATTCGTTTCTCCAAAATATTTTTGCGCCTTGCCGAGCCGCTTCCGCGCTCTCGAAAACTCCCGGCGCGTAGAGAGCCATCACCTCTTCGTCAGTCCCTCCCATCAAAACTTTGATGTCAGCGACGTACTGATTGATGTCTTCTTCAGTCCAGTATCCAGATGCTCTTGCGCCAGCGATGAACTTGCTGAAGTCGCGTTTGGTCTGCTCTTTTCCTTCGGCCAGTTCGCGTGCCTTGGCCAGTCGGTCAAGTGGGCTTGTCATGCCTTGAACCCTCTCGCCTTCGTTTCCTTGACCGGCTGGCGGGAAGTCCAGTTATCGGCCAGCACTTCAAACCGTGTTTGATCACCGATGAAAGCCAGAGGAACGATCCCTGTTTTTCCTTGACGGTTCTTGCGCACCAGACATTCAGCAATGCCTGTGTCCATCGTGTCCGGGTTGTAGTATTCCTCCCGGTACAGCATCAGCACGACATCTGCATCCTGTTCGATGTTTCCAGAGTCTCGGAGATCAGACAAAACAGGCCGCTTGTCTGTCCGGTCTTCGCATTTGCGCGATAGCTGGCAGAGAAGCACAACAGGAATAGACATCTCTTTCGCAAAGCCCTTGAGCGATTTTGTAATCAGCCCAAGCTCTGCAACAGCCTTGTTTGAGTCATAGTCCATCAGACCTAGCGCATCAACGATCAGCAGGCCAAGACCTTTGCTGCGTTTGATCTGACGAGCCTTCGACATCACCTGATGGGCAGAAAGCAGAGATTCCTCATCGATGACAATCGGCAGTTCGCGCAATTGGCCAACAGCAGCCATGATCCGATCACCTGAGTCGCCTTCCAGCTTTGCATCCAGAACATCCTGAAGCGGTAGCCGGCCAAGTGTTGCGACGAGTCGATCAATCTGATCTATCTCGGTCATTTCCATCGACATTATCGCGGCAGTAGCGCCTTCACGCGCTGCGCTGATGGCCATTGTGTTTGTGAATGCGCTCTTGCCCATTGCAGGACGGCCAGCAACAATGATCAAGTTGCCATCCTGAAGGCCACCGTTAAGGCGATTGTCCAGCGTTGAAAGTCCTGTCGATAATCCGCGATGCTCTCCGCCCATGCGGCGCTCAAGCGTTGCCACGTAATCGTTTAGCGCATCACCAACCACACGCGAAGACTTTTGCTGATGTGACTCACTGATGGCCATGACCGACATCTGAGCCTTGTTCAGCTTGTCCTTTACCGGGCCATGCGTAAGGACGGCTGCGCGAATATCTTCACAAGCTGCGAGTAGCTGGCGCTCAATGGCTTTTGCCTGAACGATTTCAGCATAGCGCTTGACGTTGGCTGCGGATGGCGTGTTGGCTGCTATCTGGCCAAGGTACGGCAGGCCACCGGATGAATGCTCTTTGCCGAGATCCGATAGGCATTCAGCCAGCGTGATAACGTCAATCCGCTTGCCATGAGAAGCCATTTCCGTGATGGCTTTGAAAATATCTCGGTGCGCGGCAACATAAAAATCATCAGCCTTCAGCGAACTGATTTCATCGATTGATGTTGGTCGAACAAGAACTGAACCAATGACCGACTGTTCAGCATCCGTTGAGAACGGGATTGTTTGATCTAGGCTCATGCGGTCTCCGTGCATTCGCATGGAAGTGAAAAGTCGAAACTAGGAATTGAAACTATTTTGTTTGCAGAAGCCCAAAATATTTGATGCGGCACATGCTCTGTTGCTGGTATTCCAGCTTTTCGCATTGCCTCAAATTTTTCATCCATTTCGTCGAGATATACAGGGCCGTTTTCATCGTGGTGAATCGAATATCCAATCTCAGATTCTGCCCACTGTGCTTTATTCCAAATATCAGGACGCGTGCAATAGACAATGTACCAATGCTGCCATCCGGCCTTCAGGCACCCAATGCAATTGCCGTGCTTGAATACTGAATAAGTAACGGGGCGTGATATTCCGATGTCTTCGGTTTGGTAAATAGATCTATCTGACCAAATTGCTAACGGGTAGTCCGTCCTGTACCCAAGCGCAGACATAATCCCTGTCCTTCTTTGCATACGAGACAGTTCGCGCTTTGTGTCGTCAAACCCGTAATAGATGACGCAATTTTTTTCAGGAAAATTCTTACCAAGCCACGCCATGAATGGTTCAGTTTTAAGCCGGGAAGTACATAGCTCAGAGCCGTTATTAACCTTGAATGCACTTGCCTCTACGCAAACATCAAATTGATCTTGCTCTGCATTCCTTCGGCTGGCGTATGTAATAGAAACACCAAGGTAATCGGCGACTTCGCTCTTGAATCTCTTAATGTCCTCATGCTCTACGCTGTGGTGCATATCGTGATTAAGCAAAACAACATTTTCCGACCCAAACTTACGGCAAACTTCGATTGCTACCAGCGCAGAGGAATGGCCTCCTGAATAACAAACGATATGGCTCATGCTGCCACCTGCAACGCAGCAAAATTTCCTTCTCTAGCTCGAAGGAAAATATCTGGCCGAATGCACCAGTCGAATCCATAACCAGCTTTCGGCTCCAAGTTGTTCGAAAGCCATTCGAAATACTTGGAAATCCAACCATCTTTCGAACCCAATCTAACAAAGTTTTTTATGTTCGCAGAACGATCTTGTGAGAATGTTTCGAACACTCCTTCAGGCCAATCTTTCGCCCCAAGGATTAGGTTGTACTGTTCGAAAACGAACAATTCATCAGGCGAATACTCAGCAATAATCACCTCACCATCCTCCCATCTGCGCTCGGATAGATACCGCAACGGGGATGGCTCATACCCATCAATCCACTTCGTTGAACCCTTGGAAAGCTCAACGTGGGCAATGATTCTGTCAGCAATGGCGTCTAGCCTGTAACGCTTCCATCGCTCTTGGCACTTGCCCTTTGCGTCCTTACGTTCAGACCTAGGCCAAGTATCCCAAAACCTAGGGAACTCAGATGACGTTCCTGCCGAACGATTTTCCGACGAGGAAGCGTTAGCTTCCGATAGGTTTTTGTATGAAGAAGAAGAAGAAGATGAAGGGGTTGTTCTCTGCTTGTTCGTTTGCTTAACCAAATTTAAGCCGTTCGACGATTCGACGTTAGGCAAATCAGCAAGCAAATTTGGATTTCCTCCCAACCTACCAGCAGCCGAACGAATGTTTCTTAGATGTTCGTCAGCAACCATTCGTCTTGAGTAAATCGAACCATCTTGCCTGCGAGAGAAAACAGCAGCATTCTCAAGCTCTTTGACAAGTGATGTAATAACCCTTGGCACTTCGCCTACAGTTCTGGCGATTTGAGCATCAGACATTGCTTTCCCATTGATGCAGAGAACGCCGTATTCATCTGACTCATGCGCCACGCACATAAGCTCTATCCACAGACCACGTGCAGCCAATGAACACGTTGAAAGCGATGGCTCTTTTCTCCAGTCAGCAGGATAGAACTGGAATGAAGGTCGTTTCATTAGAACCCCTTCCCACAGCGGACGGAGTAAAGACCAACGTTTTTACTAACCGATGGACTAACAGCGTCGGCATAACGAAGCGTGTCCTCAAGTGAGTTTCTGGCTTTTTCTATTTGCCCACTGGCAATAAGCTCAAGCGCTTCAGCAATTCCGAAAGAGATGGCAACCGTAAGCCCCCTGCGCATAGAAACCTTTAGCGTCTGATTCGCCATCACGAACCACCCTTCAGCGCAGAGATCAGCGTGTTAAGCAGCAAAGATTCCTGAAGGCGCTTTGCGCGACGGTCTTTGATGTACTTGATGTTGTCGGCTTGCTTTTTGGCTAGTGTCCAGAGGTTCATTGCGACACCTCTAGCATTTGATTTTTTACAAATTCAAAGATAGATCCGTCATCTTTAAACCACTCACCAAACACTCTTAAACTTGAGAATTTGTTGTGTAGAGCACTCTCCATGTCACCATCAATTATTGACAAAACATCAAGATCGCAACCAGCGCCTGTACTCAAAGACTTTATTCTTGAGACAGGGTTAGCTGACTTACCTATCTTTATTAAGCTGCTAGATGGATGTTTTACGATGTATGTCTTTGTTCGATCGACAGATCCAATAGTTTTATTTGCAGGAAGAACGATAAGTCCCGACTCCGCATATCCGCTAGTAACTATTGCATCGCATATTATTTTTTTGCAAAATGGATACGAATCAAAAAATGTAGCGGAAGCCCGAGCAAATGACCTAGCATCATCAAAAAGCTGAAGCGCCACCTCCAAATCTTTGCTATAAAACCCATCATTAGCAGCAATCGTTGCCGATAGGTTGAAAACTGACATCATGTTTCCAACAAAATACATAGCGCACTCACATGCGTCCTCATGTGACGCGCTGCCGTTTTTAACGCTATCGATCTTTGAAACCATTCGATTGACGTTGGCAACGCTGGTTTCCATCGGGCTTGAGTTGAAAGAAGTTAGATTCTTCATTAAAATAGTCCTTGTTGATTGATACAGCACCGGAGGGGTTAGCGGCCCATTGATGGTGCTGTTTTCATGTCTGCACTATTGGCAGCAGACTTGCCATTCCTACGGATGAAACATGCTTCGCACTGGTAGCCATACTTTGAAGACGGCCCCAAAGCCTTGCGCCCAAAGAACGGACGAGCCGACTTGCACACTTTGCAGACAAATGTTTTATCGGTAGCCACGGCCAGCATTGATGGCTGGTTGGTTCTTTCCCGATAGGTATGAAGGCGAGATCCTTCAAAAAGCGAAGTCATCAGATTCCGTCCTTCGCAAGCGCACGTAATGCCTCATAGCGAACCTTTGAGATAGTTACCGTGTCGCCATCGCCGGCATCGACTAGCGCCAAGCCAAGCGACTTAAACACCGGCTCCATCTGATCTATGCGCAGCCCACGACTGCCTTTGCAGAAGTGGTTAAAAAGCGTGTTGTCGACGCCCGTTTGCTTGCAAATCCCGTGTTGCCCTAAAGGATCGTGCATGCATGGCATATCAAGCGGCTTTCTTGGTGCCGCCAACACGGGCATGCAATGTCTCAACGGACTTGCCTGCCGTGTAGCTGACTTCTTTTTGATCACCGGCAATGATTCGACTAATAGCAGATTGAGGAACAAGTGTCTGCTCTGCGATCTGCGTTTGTGTCATCCCGGAATCTAGGAGGAATGCGATCATGTCTTTAAGCATTGGAGGATTCTATACGAATACGTATGAATCATGCAATACCAACTCGTATTCGACACCGGATGATTTTGAATTAGTTGACGTCCTCCCCGGCCTAAAGGCCGAGGATTCCTACAGCTAGAGGCGCACGTCCGCGCCCAAGAATGTTCCTTGCTGCGTTCACGTCGCGCTGGTGTTCAGCGCCACAGTCGGGGCAAGTCCATTCTCTTATTGCAAGGCCGCTTAATCCTTTCGGACCCGAAATGCTTCCGCACTCCGAACACGCCTGCGTTGAAAAACTTTCGTTCACTTCCCTGACCACAATGCCGGCGTGAGCGCCTTTGTATTCCAACATTGTTTTCAGCGATGACCAGCCAGCATCGAGTACCGACTTGGCCATCTTGGTTTTGACGAGTTTGCTGCTTGAAACATTGCCAACATAGATTTCGCCGCAGCGATTTACCAGTTGGCGGGAAAACTTGTGCAAGGCATCCTTGCGACGATTGGCGACCTTGGCATGGATAGCCTTGACGCGCTGCTTCTTGTGGGCGCGTTGAGCCACGGCAAGCTGCTGTTCAGCGCCACGATACCAGCGGCCAGATCCAAGCTCAGTGCCGTCCGAACAGGTGGCAATTTCCTTGAGTCCAAGGTCGATACCGATAGCCTCCTGACCGGCAGACAGCTTTTCCTCAACGTCGACAACGACATTAAAGTACCAGCGCCCACGACTGTCCTCATTGAATGACGCAGAGCGGAATTTGTACCCGGCCAGACCGTAGCTGTCCCAGACGCCGAAGTAGTGGCCGTTGTGATAGACCTGACCGCTCTTCCACGACGCCATGCCCGTATTGACCGGAACCCACCCTAGCGAATACTTGGCAGAGTTGCGATTCGATACGCGCCAGTTCAGACGGGCTTTCTTGAACTGCTTGCGACGGGTGACGTATTCCTTGGCGATGACCTGCGGACACTGAGAGTGCAGACCAAGTTCTTTTGATGCGCCGGTTGTGTAGGCGTGGATGTCGAAAGCGGTCAAGAACTTGCCGCGCTCCTTGATAGAGCGGGATGACAGCTCGTTGACGTAGTTCCAGACCGTGTTGACGCTACGCGCCCACTGCCGAAGCAATGGAACGTGCTTGTCCTTGATGCGGACTTTTAGCGTTTTCGTAGGTTGGTCTGATTTCGACATAGCGTGTATTATCCATGCTTTACAACAAATTGCAACAGTTGGTCTTATGGATGAATTTCGGATGGGTAGGCACGTTGTCTGCGCTATGCACGTCCACTTGGTTTTTGTAACCAAGTACAGGCGCAGGGTGCTGGACGGCGATGCTATCGAACGGCTTCGGGCGATGTTCTCAACGGTATGCTCGGAGTTTGAGTCCCGGCTTGTTGAGATGGACGGCGAGGATAATCACGTTCATTTGTTGGTTGAGTACCCGCCAAAGGTTGCGGTGTCGGTGCTGGTAAATAGCCTCAAGGGCGTGTCGAGTCGGTTGCTCAGGAAAGAGCGGAAAGACCTTGAGCGTAGATACTGGAAAGGCGTTCTCTGGTCGCCGTCATACTTCGCGGCATCCTGCGGAGGCGCACCGATCAGCATTATTCGGCAGTACATCGAACAACAAGCAACGCCCAACTGAACCTTACGGAGTCCTGCGGACTCCCGCCTTATATCCCCGCCCTGAAGGACGGGGTTTTACGGCTGCCCAGATAATCAGCCTATGGAATACAGGACGTGGCTGATGGAAAAACTTAAGTCTGTTGGCGCTAACCCAACCGACTTGGCGGACGCATCTCAAGAAACTCTAAATCAGCCAACAATTCAAAGAATCATTAAGGGAACAACTCTGCGGATGCGGCTACTAAGCAATCTGAACAAATATACAACCCGCTTCGGCGGGTATTTTTTTGCCTGTTTTCGGCGTTGACCGTAACAATCGCTACGCTGCAATCTTCGCCATTTCTTCGGGTTGTTTTGTAGATACCCGTTTTGCGGGAATGTAGATTCTCAGCAACTATGGTGGTTTCCACCATAGTTGAACTCAGCGCCAATCTGTGCAGTCCTTATTGCTTTTTCCAAGATTGCAGTCTTCACAAAGAATTTGAAGATTTGTTAGATCAAGCTGAAGGTGTGGAAACTTTGAGCGCGGCTTGATGTGGTCTACGTGCAATTTGATTCCATCATTCCTAGTTGCTCCGCAGCACTGGCACACAGCACCATTCAGAACCAGCGCTTTATAGCGTAACTCTCGCCACTCTCTTGTTTCATAGAACCCATCATATAGATACGGTTTTTTGGTTTGGGTTTTTTGTTTTGCGACAAAAACAACCTGCTCCACATTGGCAGAAAGCGGCCTTCCTAATTCGCGCTCTAGGTCTGCCATGATTCTTAGGTTTTGCGCAGAACGACCTTTGGTTTTTTTTGAGCGTGATTTTTTTGGCTGTTCTTTTGGTAGCAATACTTCTAAGTCAACACTCAAATCAGGCCATTCTTTAGTTAGCCGAGATAGTTGCCTAGACTTAATGATGACCTGATGCTCTGCCGTTTTTGCCTTTGCGCTTACCGCTAAGTCGCAGATCATCTTTTTGACTTGATCCCTGCTTAACTCAATGCTTCCGTATTGACCAAGCCAACCAGCGCCGCAAAGGTATGGAATCCCCATAGCTATAGCGTCTCTTTTGGTCATTGTTGTTGGCTTGCTTACCCCATATTTGATTTGCAAGTACCTAAGAACGGTGCTGAACATGGTGACTTTCTGAAGCGATGAAAATATTTTACATTAAAAAATGCAATTACGTATTTTCTTGTTGACTGCGGAATGCGTATTCGTATAACCTGTCTCTAACGCAGCAAAAACACCGCTGCAACGCTCTTTAGGTCGGGATGCCGACACCTCAATGCTCAGTAACAGTTGGGCAACAGACAGCCAGGAAAGATAAATAGGAGTTAGCTGATCCAATCAAGGGTCAAAGGCTGAAGTTAGCGGCGAACTCCCTGCCCTTTGGTACAGGACTGGCAGACGAAAAAGAGCCTAAGACATAAGCAACCGAGTAGAGGCGCGATGCGTTTTCGTTGATCCGGTTTGTTAGTGAGGCGCAGCAGTCAGGCGCACGCCTATCGAGAGAAATAGTGGCGTTGATAACACTCGACAGTAATACAGCCGGTTCAATGAGCCGGCACATCACAGGGGAATGCGCAGGCTGATGCGCGAAGTAGTAGCGAATTGCTCAACCGTACAGACGGTCGCCGAGTCTGGATTTAGCGCCTAGGTCTGTAACCAAGCGCCCAAAGACATTCAAGAGCAAATGCCGGGAGTAGTTGAAGGCAGCACCGGCCACCTGTGATGTGATTAACCAACAAAGAGCGCCGGGAGGCGAACAGCATTGGGCAGCACTTCGGTCACAAGCCGATAGAACCAATTGCCTCGCCGGTCAGGACTGCTAACGGTGAGGCCCAACACAGAAGCAGCGGCGTGGAAAGCAGACCGCTAACGTGGCACGGGTGTCCCGGCTAGACCGGGCGGTATGGGTGAGAGTCCCTTGGGGCAGCGTCAGCCCATTGGCCAAAGGCTTTTGCGCCAGAACCGTGTATCGACCGCATAGCCGGGGTGGCGACCGGCCTGCTTCTGTGTTGGTGAATTCCAGCAAAGACTTGTCAGAGTGGGGCTGCGTAAGCAGAGAAGATTGGCGATTCCTCCCACGGGATAGCCGCCCAAGCTGTCACGGGACGAGAGGGGATTGCATTCCGCCTAGCAGACAGTCTAAACGCACCTAAACCCATTGCCGGGTAAGAGCAGTGGGAACATTGAAGGATGCTCAAACGGGCAGCTTTGGATTGCGGGTTTCGCAGTCGGGCCTTTTACCTGAGCATCCTTCAATGTTTGCTGGACTATATCAATTGGCAGATGACATGCCTTGTAAGCATGGGTTTTCAGGTTCGAGTCCTGAGTCCAGCACCACTAGCGCCGTCCAGTTGCAAAGCATAGACGCAAGGGCAAAGCCCGGACTCTTTAGCTGACTGGATGGCCTTTCGTAGTCTCCCTTCGTAGAGAAGGCTTTAGCGCCGGTTGAGAAATTTCCCGGCGCTCTTTTTTTGGAGATTCAAATGACAACACTTGAAGCCAAGACAAGAATTGCGCAGCAAGAAGCCCACGATGAGAAGCAAATTGATCGCTTCTCTGCCGCCTGTTTCCTGATCGTTGTTTTACTGATCTCCCTTGAAGCATGGCGGTTTGCATGATTGCCCGGCTGGTGCATTACACAGAGTTGAGGCGCAATCATCTGCCTCACTCGCTTGCGTGGGCAATGTCTGGATTGAAGTTTCAGATTAACAGGCTGGCGTTCTGGATCTCTACGGCACTGGTAATTGGTTGCTGCTTGTACTTGATTAGCGAACCAGCTAACTCGGCTCCTGAGTTCAATGCAAAAGACCAAGAGATAGCTGAGTTGCGAAAGATTGTTGCTACCTGCCTTGGAGATAAAGAAGGCGTCCTGACGATTGGCGATGAAATCTTCTTCTGCAAGGCAACTTCAATAGGGGAGAAACGAATTTACAGCCTTGGAACTTATACCGCCGAGGCTTTTTGATAACTGGAGGATGTATGAGTAATGCACTTCGATCCAGAACAGGCCCAAAGCCAATTACGCGCCATAAGTGCGTAGCCGATGGATGCGAAAGCATATCTGACCATCCGGTATCTGGTTTATGTCACATGCACTACGCAAGGAATCGCAGAACAGGAACGACATCATCCAAATCACGAAAAGATGGGTCTGGAACTATAACTTCACACGGATACATTGCAGTAAAGGTTGGAAGCAAGAAAAGACAGCAACACGTTTTGGTTGCAGAGGCTGCGTTAGAAAAATCTCTTCCGTTAGGCGCTGAAGTTCATCACGTAAACGAAAACAGGCAAGACAACAGAAATGAAAACTTGGTTGTTTGCCCATCTCGTGCCTATCACAAGCTGATTCATACCCGATCAACTGCGCTTAACGAGTGCGGGAATGCAGGGTTTAGAAAATGCCCGTTCTGCAAAACGTATGACGACCCTTTGAACATGAAGCACAACACAAGCAGTCGGTACTTTTATCACAACCATTGCAAATCAGAGTACCGAAAACTAAGGAGTGAAAAATGAGTAATGAACTCGCAGTCTACGGACTGAGCGACATGATGAAGATGGCCGACGCGGTTGCACGCTCCGGCCTGTTTGGCATGAAAAACCCTGACCAAGCGCTTGCGCTGATGCTGGTCGCACAGTCAGAGAACATGCACCCCGCAACCGTAACGCAAGATTACGACATCATCCAGGGCAAAGCCTGCCGCAAGACTCACAGCGTCATGGCACGCTTTCAGCAGATGGGCGGAAAGGTTGAGTGGCACACACTCACCGACGCAATTGCAGAAGCTACGTTCTCTCATCCTTCTGGCGGATCGCTTCGCCTGTCTTGGACGTTTGAGCAGGCAAAGAAAGCAGGACTAACCAACAAAGACAACTGGAAGAATTACCCTCGCGCAATGCTTCGCGCACGGACGATTGCCGAAGGTGTGCGCTCTGTTTATCCAGCAGCAATTGGCGGGATGATGATTTCTGAAGAGGCTCAGGACACAAACCCTGCAATCCCTGCAGAAAAAGACATGGGATTTGCAGATGTTATTCCGCCAAAGAACGAGCCTGCACCGCTTCCAGCTTACCCGGAGCAGTTGTTTGAAAACAATCTGGCGCAGTGGGGTGCAGCAGTAAAGGCTGGAAAGGCAACGCCTGAACAGCTTATTGCCCGGTCTTCAACGAAATACACACTTACCGATGAACAGGTTTCAGCAATCAACGCCCTTTCGGTGAAGGATAACTCCGGTGCGATTGATGCTGAATTTGTTCGCTCAATGGAAGGTGAGCAAAAATGATCGAACTCAGTTTGGTTCAAGGTAGCAAAGAATGGCATGAAGCCAGAGCAACACACGACTGCGCCAGCGAGGCGGCATCTGCCCTTGGCTTGTCGAAACACTGCACGCGCTCAGAGCTTTTGCGCATCAAGCATACCGGCATCACCGCTGATGTCTCTGAGTGGACACAGCGATTTTTGTTTGACAAAGGCCACGAAGTTGAAGCGCTGGCCCGGCCAATCGTTGAAGCAAGAATTCAACAGTCGCTTTACCCGATCACCGTTGAGTCTGATGACCACAAATTCCTTGCCTCGCTGGACGGCATAGTAATCCTTGACGACATGATCACGATTGGCGACTTGGTGTGGGAAAACAAGATTTTCAATCAGGGTCTGCATGATTACCTGATTGCCAATAACGACTTGCCGGATACGCATTGGCCACAATGCGAACATCAACTTCTTGTGACCGGCGCAAAGCAGGTTTATTTCACAACCTCAGACGGAACCGAGGAAAAAACAACTGGCATTTATTACGAGTCCAAGCCTGAGCGCCGAGAACTGCTTATTGCCGGGTGGAAGCAGTTCAATGAAGACCTGAAGAACTACAAACCGCCAGAAATAACCGAAATACCAAAGGCTGATGTAGCAATTCAGCTTCCGGCCCTTTTTGTTCATGCAAAAGGCGAAATCACCACGAACAACATGGCCGAGTTTGGCAAGGCGCTAACGCAAAGACTTGCCGAAACCCGCGCCATTGTTCTTATCACCGATCAAGACTTCAGCAACGCCAAGGAGTCTGCAAAGAACTTCAGACAGACAGCGAAGGATATTGTTCGGTCAAAAGAAATGATGCTGGAGCAGACAGAAACCATTGGCGAAGCCGCACGCAAGATGGATGTATGGGCCGCTGATCTCAACAAGACCGCTCTTCAGCTTGAAAAAGATATTGAGCGCGAGGACTTGGCCAAGAAAGAAAAGATGGTTCTTGCTGCAAAGGTTGATTATGCAGAATACATCGCATCTCTTGAGTCTGACATTTCTCCTATTCGCATAGGAATGGCGTTGCCGAACTTCGCATCGGCAATCAAGGGCAAGAGCAAATACGCAAGCATGCAAGATGCAATCGACACGATGCTTTCAATGGCAAAGATTGAATCTGCATCAATTGCCAAAGACCTGCGCAGCAAACTGGACTGGTGCAAAGAGCATGCTGCTGGCTATAGCTCTTTGCTTCCCGACTTGCAGACGATCATCAATAAGCCAATGGAAGATTTCGTTCTAACGATTTCAAGCCGAATTGATAAATCAAAAGCCGATGAAGCAGCACGCCTGAACGCTGAACGCGAAAAGATCCGCGCTGAAGAGCAAGCCAAGGCTGAAGCCAATGCGCGCCGTGAGGCGCAAGAGGCTGCAATGAAGGCTGAAGTTGAACGACTGGCAGCAATCGTCAAGCCGGCTGAACCAGTTGCTGCTCCTGTGCCTGACGCCAAAACGCTAATTAGCGCAATGGAGCAAAATCAACAAGTTACGAATGTCTCCATCGTCAATGAAGGAAAGACGATGAAACTTGGCGACATCTGCAACCGTCTTGGCTTCAATCTGACGGCTGACTTTCTTACTTCGCTAGGCTATCGCCCGGTAGCAATCGACAAGAACGCAAAGCTCTATTCGGAATCCAGCTTCAAGGGCATCTGTTCCGCGCTGGTCAATCACATCAGCAATGTGTCAGTCGGGCATAAGCAGGCTGCTTAAACGATCAATGGGGCGCACCTTGGTAAGCACATCAAGGGCAAGCATGATTTCAAGAAGGTATAGCGATGGCTGGTATTGACCATGATGTTCACGAGAAAACGAGAGAGGTAACCGGCACGAAATGGGGGTGTCACAACCGGCCCCCTTTCAAAGACGGCTACTGGTCGCCTGATCGCGTTTATCGGGAAGATGGAACCTACTTTGAAACAAAGGTATTCATCAAAAACGTAATGAGCAAAACGTGCAGAAATGACGTTTCTCTCAGTGATCGAAAGTGTCCTGAATGCAAACATATTGGTCAGGGCGAGATTTACAGCGAATTTGTACGGAGGAATGGAACATGAACGCTGAACTTTTGTTGTCTACAAGATGCCCATGCTCAGACTCTGTTAGAGAAGAATTTAACGCATGGATTAGCGAGTTATTCAAAACAAGCAAAAATGAATCTGATGTAATTCAATCGTTTGCGGCACAGAAACAAAACAAGCAATCAACATCATTCAAAGAGATTGATGGAGCATCGAAGAAAGAGACAATGGCAGAGTTGTTAGAACATCTGGACTCTACATTTAGCCTAATTAAATTGCCGACTGGAAAAGAGTCGTGGATTGATAAGGATGAGGTAATCGGTCTTAGAAAAATCGGAATCCACGTTCCTAACCCTTGGGTTCTTCATTGGATTAAAGATGAAAATGAGATTATCGTAGATAGAAGCAAACCGCTTCCTTCTATGGTTGCTATCGCGCTACTTCCAACTCATGCGCTAATTGAGAATGGAAAATACATGAGTCAAGGAATTTCGTTCGCAATACGCTTACGAAAACCTCCATATTTCATTAAGAAAAAGGAAGGCGATGCTTATTACAAATACGGCCATTCGTACATGGTTGATGGGAAAAACTATTATTTCTGCATGTACGCATCAATTGATGCTGCTGGATTGATAACAATCTGTGATGAATTAAAGGTTACGAACACTGTTATCAAGATAAGGCATGGGCAGAAGAAACATGGACGAAGCGTAAGTTTTTCTCAAAAACGATGGGATGTCGCATCAATGCTCCGCGATGATGATCGGTCAATTGACCAAAGGCGTCTTATCGAAAAGAACATCTTGGCGAATATCTTACGATGGTGGAATGGGCGCGAAGATCGTTGGAATGTAGTCGTCAAAAAGCATGGTGAGCGAGTTACATTTTCAATCGACCAATCTCTTTCTAAAGACTATTTTGCAGACAGAAATGTTTGCATTAACTCATCAACAGGGAAACCAATGAAGATAGTTCATTATGTTTCTGGCCACGATAGAGTTATTAAAGGGAAGACCATTAAGGTAAATGAACATATTCGCGGATTGCGAGAATTTGACTGGAAAGGCTATCACTGTTTAGTTACTGCTCCAAAATTCACTGGACACACATCTGCTCATGCTTCGCTTATCCCAGAAGAGATTCCAGAAAACAATGACATTCCAAAAGGATTGGTTGGAACAAGCAAATTTGGCGCACTGATGGCTGAGTTTGAAGAGAAAGACCACCGTAAAACCAGAGATTCAAAAACGAAATATCTACACACCACCTCCAACCATAAAGGAAATTCAGCATGAACAAGCAAGAACTGATTCGGCAAGTAGCAATGCTTACCGGCGAGACTCAAGTAGCAACGCGCAACACGCTTGACGCCATTATCAACGCAGTGCAGGTCGCGTCAGGTCGTGGCGAAGAGGTGCGTATCAATGGCCTGTTCTACTCGAAAGTGGTCAGAAAGGAAGCGCGAACGGTCAATGTTCCGGGCACTACGCGCAAGACTGATGTTCCGGCAAAGAATGTCGTGAAGATCAAGCCGGCCAAGGAACTGAATGACGCGGCGAACGGGAAGTAAGCGATGAATGTATTCACTTGCACAACGCGGCTCTATAAAGATGCCGAGCAGCGATTTACTCAGGGTGGCGATTCGATTGTTTCGTTCAAAGGCGCAGTCGACGCCGGATTTGGGCAGAACAAAACGACAAGCTGGATCAAGTTCAATCTTTGGGGAAAGCGTGGAGAAGGAGTTTTCCCGTACCTCAAAGACAAAACGCAAGTCTGCGTGTCTGGAGAGTTGGCAAACCGCAAATACACGGACAAGGACGGCCAAGAGCGCTACTCACTTGAGGTTCGCGTGAACGATCTGACCTTGGTTGGCGGGAAACAGGACTCCAGCCAAAGTCAGCAGTCGAATGAGTACGACCAGACGCCACCGCAGCGACAGCCGCCGCCAAAGTCGAGTGCAAACTTCGATGACCTTGAATCAGATATTCCCTTCTGACAAACCAACAAGCCGCCTTCCAGTAAGGCGGTTTTCTTTTGAGGAAACCATGAAAGTTCCAGTAAAGATTTACACCGAGATTTCCCATGAACACGGACTCCCCACCTATGCACATCACGGCGACAGCGGCATGGACATCCGTGCAAACCAAAGCATCACGCTTCAGCCAAAAGAAACGAAACTTATTCCCACTGGTGTTTTTGTCGGCTTGCCTGAAGGATACGAAATTCAGGTTCGCCCTCGCTCTGGCCTATCGCTCAAGACAAAGTTGCGGATTGCCAATACGCCCGGCACGGTCGATGAAATCTATCTCGGTGAAATATGCGTCATTGCCGAAAATACGCACGGCAGCATTGATTTCACCGTTGCCAAGGGTGAGCGCATTGCTCAAATCGTCCTTCAGGAAGTACCGAAGATTGAATGGGTTCAAGTATTCAGCAAAGACGAGCTAGGTTCTACTGAGCGCGGCGAAGGTGGTTTTGGGAGTACGGGCAAATGAAATATCAAAAAGGCGAAGGCGAAGTCGCCATATTTATTATCGTTTGGATAATCGCAGCATGGCTCACCCACATTGTTGTTTGCCTTAAGGCAGCGTCTTGGGGGTTTCTGGTTGCCGGCGCTTTGTTCGTTCCTATCGCTTGGATTCACGGAACCGGCATTTGGCTTGGGGTTTGGTGATGAACAACTGCAAAGAATGCAATTACCGAGTAGATCAAACAGGGATGGGTCACTGCTATATGTTCAAAAACGAACCGCGCCACTGCGGTCAGTTCAAGCCGGTCTATCGCTCAGAACAAGCCAGACGCAGGTCAGACGATCCTGTAACTCACTCGGACGGTGGTGGCACATCCTCATCGTTTTCTTACTTCGACTCGCCAAGCATAAGCACGCCAAGCACGACTGACTTTAGTAGCGGTGGCGGTGACTCAGGTGGTGGCGGATCTTCGGGGGATTGGTAAATGAGCAAAAGCTTAGGGGTTAAGCATGACCAAGGAAAGAATCGGCTCGGCCTGATGATTTCCGGGTTCTCGCGGTCGATTGAGCAAGTGGGTCTTGTCGCCACATTCGGCGCTCAAAAATACGCCGACGATGGCTGGATAACCGTTCCAGATGCAACCCGAAGATATACCGATGCAATGCTGCGACACCTAATAAAAGACATGCAAGGGGAAAGGATTGATGACGAATCCGGGCTTCCGCATCTCGCTCATTGCGCTTGGTGCGCTCTTGCAATCCTTGATCTTGAACTGAGAAAAAATGCAAACCGAACGAATCAACAAACCGCCAGCACGCCTTAGAGATTACAAGGTAGGCGACACGGTGAAACTAGAAGGGGCCAATACTGAAAAGTTTGGCTCCTTTTTCATTGGCGAGATAGAGGATGGCCGTTACTACCTCTACAACTCGAAATCAACTTTTGAGAAAGACAGGCTCTGGTCGACATGCGCGGCCAGCAGCCATCCGGTCAAGGAGTCGCTGTGCGTAAGAGTGCAAAGAGAAGAGAGAGAGTAACCGCCAGCGCGCCAATGCTGATCATGCGTGGCATGGTTAGCGATCAACTTGAAATCAGGGAGCGCATGGCGGTTCAGGCATTCTCTGGAGGGTGGGCAACTATCCGAGAGTTTGATGTTTTAGCTGATATGCAAGGTGTTTTGCTTCTGGCCGGAACAACGAGCAAAGGTCGTCAGCCAGCGGCGAAATGGGCAAAAGATGTTCTCGGAAAAACATTAGGCAGCATCCGTGACAGATACATCAAAACGGAAAAGATGGGCTGCAACGCGGAAGAGCTAAAAGTGTTGCGATCATTTGTCAGCATGCACCGTGACTTCTGGCTAAAACAACCATTCGGCCTGTATCAAGCAGCCTGCAAGCAACTTCAGGTTGAGTACAACCGGATGGCCAAAGAATAGGATGAAAGGAAAGCAGCATGACCCCAAAAGAAACGGCCCTAATCCTGCGCCTGCACAATGCGTGGCGTCGTGGGTATGAAAACGCACCGAACATGACCGAGCCAAAGTTGCTTGGCGAGGTTATTGATTCGGCGATTTCGTTGATTGAGCAGCACGATGAACTGCTGGCGGCGAAAACAAATCTGCGCCAGCAGGTCGCACACATGACCGACCAACTGGCCGGCGAGAAATCAAATGTTGAACTGGCTAATCAGCAGTGCGATGAACTACTGGTGGCGCTTGAGGGAATTGCACAGTTTGCCAATAGCTCACAAGGTCAAATGGCCTTGCGTGCCATCGCCAGCGTGAAAGGCGGTGCGTGATGAAGCATGCAGCAGCGATTTTGTTTATTGCTTATTCATGTGTCGGCTTTTCAATGCTAATCGGAAACACAGAGGGCGCAGGTTTGTTTACCGCAATTATTGCCGTTGGTTTATATGCAGTAAAAGCGAAAGGCGGTGCGTGATGCTGAAGCTACCGCTAGAAGTCAGGGAAGACCAGAAGTCAGATCACAGAGTATTTCCTTTGACGAGCAGCGCCCCATTTGTCGAAAACTCTCGCGGCGTACTGATTCATAGACCGAGAAGCGGGGCAATCTACAACATCCACAAAAATCCGCATATCGGCGTCAGTTTTTGGTGCGGAATGGCGACGACAAGCAGCGGCACAAACCTGACGTTTTTGGATTCACCACCAGACGACAAAATCCTTTGTGCGCGGTGCGAAGAGTTTGCCGCCAAAAATGGATTACCAAGCGCTGATTCATTGGCTGGCCGGCATGTCCACGTAGGTCGAACCATTCCCGCGATGACGTGCTGCGCATTAGGAAAGGATCAATAACATGAACATCGGATCAATGCTTAATCACTACGCCAATGGAACGAAATTCCAGCAATCACCACCCGCTCCAAAGCGCGAGAAGAAAAAGAAAGTCGTATCAACAAAAGAGGTTGAAGTCAGCGATGATATTTCTCACTCTGGATTAAACGCAGATCGCCGCGCAGCAGTCATTGCCCGATGGAAAACGCTACTGGAAGGAAATGCGTTCTCATCAGAACAGATCAGAATCATTTTCGGAATGTCCGTTAATGGCTCTTGGAGCGTGATTAGAAAAATGCGCGATAACGGGCACATCAAAGAAGTCAGAGAAAACACCGCAGATGGCGTAGGCGGCAGACCCATGAAGGTGTGGACATGGGCATGAACTGTTACAACGGGAAACGAATAGATGGCAGAGATTATTCCCGGCCAGCTATTCAAATCATTCAAGAGGTCATGGGCGATAAGGTTATGCGAATCAAAACAATCGCCAGAGCAGCCAAGCGCGACAGAGAAACAACCTGTCGCATTATCAAGAAAATGCACAAAGAAGGATTGGTTCATATTGCATACTGGAGGCGCGGGAAAGTTGGCCCGATTATCGCCTGCTACAAACTCGGCGCAGGAATAGACGCCAAAAAATTACCTGCAATAACAGACGCTCAGAAGTGCGCTCGTTATCGCAGTAGCGAACACGGGAAAGCAACAATAAAAGCCCACCAAAGCACAGAGCGATTCAAGGAAAGAAAAGAAGCATTGAGTAAAGCGGCATATTCAAGAAAGAAATTTGAGCGAATTGGAGTTCGCGGGATAGATCCTCTCTTGGCTGCAATTTACGGAATCAGCGCATAGCGCTAACGATCACGCCAGCCAGCAATTCAGAGCTTTGAATGGTTAATTGTCTTCGAACCCACTTAACTCGCTGGCTGGCAACTACTAAAAATCTACTAATCGGAAGGAGTCGAGAAGCCATGACCACTGAACTTGAACAGAAGATAGCCGAGCAAGCTGCGGTTATTGAGAGGCTTTTATCCTCTATCAAGGCGCTACAAGGTAACTCTTGCGGAGATTATGCAGATGAAATCTGTGCTGAGGCACTAGCCACCCCAACCGACAGCAAGAAGATTCTTGCTGAGTGGCTGGATTCAGTGCTTGGGGAGCCGAGCGCCTACCAGTCAAAACGTGACCCGAATTTTGTAACTACATTAACGAATACTGCAAAACAATGGGAGTCTTCCGGCTTTGGTATAGATCCACTATTCAAGAAACCGGAGATAAATTAAATGACCACTGAACGAGAGAAGATAAAAATGACTCAGCTCATACGCAAACAAGCAGCAGAAGGAGACCCAGTATGCGCTGAATGGCTTTCACTTGCCGCGCTTAATCACAAACAGGGTGGTGGATATGGATGGATTGAAACTCAACTAGATATGGAAGATGAAGACGATGACTTCAGACCTTACTGAATTAGCAAAAGAGCGTGAGGCTTATAGAGCATGGAACGCATGAACAAATGCAGAGGTGATACGCCAGATGGCAAAGGAGAGTAGAAAATGAAATTCAACTCAACACGTTATGCAATGACCGCAGCAATGTGCGTCCTTGCTGTGACATCAATGGTTATCGCTGCTGATTTCACTCCAGCAAAATGGCTTATCGCAGTGATAGGCTCTGCGCTTTCAGGGCTGGTTTGTGCATCAGTTATTCCTTGGGAACAGAGGGGTGACAAATAATGCTACTGACACTAACTGAAATAATGACAATCTCTGAGTGCTATCCAGACCGTGAGCATTTCGCCAGAGCAGTCATCGCAGCGCATGAGGCAAAGCTGCGGGAGCAAAAGCCTATCGCAAAGGTAAGCACATCTGGCGGTCTTATCTGGACAGACTACGGATTCAACAACGTCATTTCCGATGGGACTTTGTTATATACAAACCCTGCACCGATACCGGAAGGCTGGCAGCTTGTGCCGATTGAACCGACTACCGAGATGATTATCGCTGGCAATGATGGATTTCATAGTCCTGATATGCGGCGTCATACGGTATCCGGTTGTTACAAAGCAATGCTTAACGCTGCGAAGGATACAAAATGACAATGATTAAAGAACTAACCGCAGAGCGTGATCGGCTACGTGATGTACTTTGGTGGTTAGCGGATAGCGCCACTGGATCAGACTTACAAAAGATTCAGGAAGCACTGAAAGGACAACCATGAGACTAAAAGCTCGACCTAAACAGCGTCATTTTCGACCTAAACAGCGTCGTTTAACTGCTGGACAGAAATTAGCACACGATTCACGTATTGCTATTTATCGGGTACGCAATCGGTGCAGGATAGACATTAGCCGCTTTATTTGGGAAAGGCATTATCAATGACCAAACTCGGAGTGTGACATTAACGCAGGTCGCATTGCAGCAAGGGAAGCACTGGAAGGACAACCATGAGCGAAATCAAAGTAACC
>OFQW01000004.1_pt1 | contig 56536 bp, 88 predicted proteins | sample 1542941 | NCBI WGS metagenome assembly OFQW01 (sample SAMN07774219, study PRJEB24372) | wastewater metagenome | isolation source: Exp Tend NO 90WW | collected 2016-02 | reverse complement strand
GGGTTCGGATGACGGCGCCCATTTCGACGTCGATCGGGTTCGGGAATCCCTTCGAGGCCATGCGGCCCGATGATTTGCGCTGTGACATTTGTCGCTCCTTGTTTGGGGGGGTGAGGGTAGAATTATCGCTTGCTGGCTTGGTTGTACGCGGTCGGGTTGGTGAGATCGTCGAAACTTTCCGTAACCATGACGGCCTCGCCGCCGGCGAACGAGATCACGCAACCGCCGCCCGAGACCAGCGGCGCCATGTAATTGACGGTCTCGAGATTGACGAACAGTGGCGTTCCCGGCTTGGCGGTGTCGTGCTTTGTCAGGTGGATAAACTTCATGGTCTCTCTCCTCTGGATCAGCCGGCCGAATTATTCGAGCGGCTCCGCCTTGTCGTGATCGTGGACCTTCTCTCCGTCCTCCGGCTTGTCGCCGCGGGATCCGAAGGGATCGCCAGGCGTAGCCGGCGGGTGGCCGAACGCGGTCCCTGGCTTGTAGGCATCGGGATCCGCGTAGGCCGCGTCGTCGGAGTTCGAGAGCCCGTCACCGTTCCAGTCGATGCCATCCTCGCCTGGCGCACAGTCGCACGGGTTATCCTTTGACGGGCGCCCATAGCCAGTGTCATCCTGGCTCCAAGGATCCGCGTGCGCCGGCAGAGCGAACAAGCTGCAGGCGATCAAAAGAATTTTTCTCATGGTCTCTCTCCTCAGTTTTGCGCCGCCAGCGCGCCCGGATAGTGCTTGGCGATGATGCGGTTGAGCTCCGTCACAAGATCCGGCCGCTTGAAAGTCATGTGCCCGTTGTGGTTCTTGAACCACTTCAGCTTGTAGTATTCGGTCTCGGCCTCCTGCTTGCCCTCGAGGCGCGCGGCGGAGATCACCGAGGCCACGCCGCGGCGGTGATCCGGCTCCGGCTTGTCATCGAGAACGTGGAAGGCGCGGATTAGATCGTCCACCTCATCGGCGTTGCGCCCCGTGTAATATCGGTTGGCGATGTACGTGAGAATGATCCGCTTCCCCAGCTTGAAGGGGTTGTTCGTCTTGTAGTCCCACGAGAGGCGCTCGAAGGTTTTCACGACGCCGGCCTCGAACATCGAACCGCGGCGCTCATAGAGATCCTTGAACGTGCCGGCCACGGCCTCGAGCTCGAACGGCGGATATTTGTGCTCGTAAAAAGCCTCGTCCCATTTCTTCCGCGTCGCGCTATCCATGAAGGTACGCAATCCGCTCTCGCGCATCATGTACCCCCAGCCCTCTTGATCGATCAGGTGGACGAGGCTCTTAACGCCGTCCTTCTCGAGAAAGCTGGAATAGTGCCGGCGGCCGAGCCCCATCACCTCGAGGTGGCCGGCGACGCCGCCGAAGTGCGCGGACTTGGCGATCGCATCGGCCTCGAGGAGGATCGTCTGCGCCTGCTCGAGGAGCTCCTGCACCTGGCGCCGCTTGCCGATCATCTGGTCGATCGCGATCGAGGGAATGAGTTCCGTGGTCTGGGTCATTGGATCCTTTCAGGGGTAATGCTTGATTGCATTGTTGAACCGGCCCGGCTTGGTGTACTCGTCGGGCATCTTCACCGTGCCGTAGGCGTAGAAGTGCGCCATCGGTTGCTCGGCCACGACGATCTCGCGCACCTCGTCGACCTTCGCCAGCGCCTCGGCGTGCATCTTGAACGGGCCCGCGAGCAGGCCCGTCCTCCCCGCGTCGACGACGCTCACGTAGTAGTTTCCGGGCGCCGGGTTCGGTTGCTGCTCGCTCAAGCGGCCACCCCCGCCTCGCCGGCCTCGCCCATTTCCTCGGTCGAGGTCTCGGCGATCTCCCAGCCCTTCGGCGCCGGCGCCACGGTCAGCTTGTAGGGCTTGTTCCACTTGCCGACCTTCACGTAGGCGTACCAACCCACGTCGAAATAGTCGCTCATGCTGTCGCTGCGATCGTGGTTGCCCTCCATCATGGCGGCGAACACCTCTTCCAGAAACGCGGCGGCCGCGCCCTCAAAGTTCTCCGAGATCCGATAGTGGCTGATCGAGAGCTCCCGGCCATCGGCCTCGGGGTTCCGCGTCTGGCCGGGGTGAACCGTCTTTTCCGCCCAAAAGTCGATCGGGCCCTCGCGCAAATTCAGGTTCAGCGTCGAGTGATGCTCGACCGAGAGCGAGCCCTTGAGCCCGTACTTTTTCAGCGCGGCCTTGACCGCCGGCTCGATCGCCTTCTTACGTTCCTGACTCATGTAGGCCATTCAAGCATTCTCCTTCTTTGTGGATTTTCTGACTGTGCCGGCCTTGGTCAGGGTCTCCTGATAGGCCAGCGCGGCGGCGAATTGCTTCCGCTTCTCGGCGTCTGAGAAGCCTTTCCGAACCTTCGCCGTAACGTGGAGGTTGGCGCCGATCTTCTCGGGCTCGGCAAAGCCCATCTGATAGGTGCCGGAGATCTCGATCACGCCGGCCGGCGCCTCAAACTCGCCCGTGGTCTGGTTCATCACCTTGTAGGCCGCGGGCTTGATCTCCACGACTTTGGCGAAAAACCGCTTGATCGAGTCGCCGGCGAAATACTCAAACCGCATGTAGTCGCCAACCTTGATTTCCCCGGCCGGCACGCTCCGCAATTCCTTGAGATACTCGGCGGCCGCGGCGCCCCGCTTGGTCAGGGTCTTGCCCTGGCCGGCGCACTTGAAACACACGTCACGATACCGCTCGCAGAAAGAATACTTGCCGCTGCCGCCGCACCGTGAACAGGTCTCGGTCTCAAGCTGGGTCAATTCGGTGTCCTCTGAAATTTCCTACAATCAGAACGTACTCAACCCCGGGGTGAGTTGCTATGTGGCGGGGTGTCGCAGGCGGCGAGGCGCTCAATCCAGACGCGGAGATCCCGCCCCGCGCGATACCAGGCCCACCCGGTAGTTCTCTTGTCGGCCGCGCTGAACAGCGTCTTGCGAGCGGAGTAGGATGACGCCGCCTGATCCCACCCCCGCCAGAACATCATCGAGGCGCTATTCCCCGCCCGGGCCGCGCAATCTCCGAACGTCGTCGACCAGACCGGGCCCTTATTGGCACAGAAGGCGGCGACGATATCGCGATAGGCGCGGGCCAGGAACGGGTTGCGGAATGGCGTCATGCGGCCCCCTTGTTCAGCACCGCCAGGTGAACCGAGAGCGCGAGCACCGTCACCCGGGGATCGAGCAGCCACGACGGGCCGAACGAGGGGTGATTGCGGATCCCGTGCAGCACAGACCCGATCGCCTGGTCATCGCCCTTCGGGCCAGTCCAGAGGCGCGCGTTGTACCAGTAGACCATCGAGAGCTCGTCTTTCCACTTGCGGCCCTTGGCCTCGGCGAACGCGAGCAAGGCCTCGGTCTCGGCCTTCGCCGGCAATGCGATCGGTGCGGATTTCTTCATGCGGTTTCCTTTCAAGCGTTCAAAAAATAATCGTGTGCCCCGCCGCCCTTGCCGACAACGCGCCCGAGTTCTTTGCCGCCATATCGCAGCTTGTAGACTGTCGTGTAGGGCCAGGGTGTGGGCTGGATCGAACCGATCGCGTCGAGCGGTCCGATGAAGGCGTAAAACTCGTCTTTTGTGACGGCGCGCAGCGTCATAGCGGGCGGTACTCCTGGGTGAGACAGAACGAAAAGCAGAGGCGGCCGATCTTCACGAACCGGAGGCCGCCAACCCGGCGCCACGAAATGTTGAACAGCGCCGCCATCACGAGATCCCCGCGCGCTTCTTCGCGTCCTCGAGCGTGTACCCCTGGATCTTCCGGCGCTCCCACTCGGTCTTGGCGAGGCCGAGTTGCTCGAGGTAGATCGGCTGCACCACGAGCACGTCGATCTCAAACTCGCGCATCTTCAAGGTTCTCTCCGTCATGCGATCACCTGCTCGCCGGGAACCAGGTTGAAGTCTGTTAGGGTCTCGTCGGCGTCGTTCGGCGAACCGAAATAGCCATCGGCCCTCCGCGCGATCAGGCCGGCATCGCGCAAGGCGTCGTAGACCTTGGCCGTCGTCGTCACCGGCTGTTGCTTGACGGCGATCGCGCCGCGCACGAGCTCGAGCAGCGCGTCTATGCCGTCCTGCATCTCGTCGCCCTCAAACCCGGCGATGAAATTCTCCGCCGCCTTCAATGCTTCAAACATCTTGGTCATTCTCGCTCCTTGCTTTGTTGGGCATTTCGTTTCCTCGTGCGCGCGGTAGGATTGACCGCAGTTCACGCAGTTTCCCTCGCCGGTCTCGCCGCCGTCCCAATGCCCTTTCATGCGATCACCGCGAGGTACTCAGCCGCGGCCGCCACCATGTAAAACTCCGCAGCCTCGAGCGACATGAAGATCTTCGCGGGCAACTGCGCCGATGGTGAGGCCTCCCACATCGAGAATTGCGTTTGCGGCAGCACGTACTTGATCAGGCCGAACGCCTTCCCGGCCATTTCGTGCTTCACCTTGGCGCCGGGCTTCATCAAATCGTCGGGGAACGAGCAGACTATCCCGTGCTCCGTGGTCTTGGTTTCTAGGCTCGTGCTCATGGTCTCTCCTTGGTTAGATGAATTGCTCGAGCGTGGTCTGAAACAGCGGGGTCTCGGCGTGCCCCTCTTGCTCCTTCCGCGGCCGCAGCCGGGAGTTCGCCATCATGGCCAGCTTTTCCCGCTGCAACTGCCGCTCGGTCTCGCTGGCCATCATCGCCCGCAGCCGGGCCCGGTTCGCTTCTTGCTGGCTGGAAAACTTCGCCATTACGCAGCCTCGCTTTCCGGCGCCGCCGGCGCCTCGTTCTGGTTCGCAGCCTTGGCCGCCATCGCTGCCAACTCCGCCATTAACTCCTCGAGGTCCGCCATCGTGGCGAATTGCTCGGTGGAGGTCAGGGTCTCCATGGGGTTCCTTTCGTGGTGGGGGAAAGACCGTTTCCGGCCTGCACCTAAAACGTAAGTCGCCATTTTGGCCGATGCAAGGCCTATCTTCATGAAATGCCTAGGTTTCCCTGCGGCAGGTTGACGCAACCTCAATAGCAAAGCGTGACAATCCAGACACACCGCACCGCAAACTGTGACTTTTGCGCCACACTTTCGCCCCCGGCCCGATTAGGTGTATCAATTTGGCCACAGTACGGAACAACCGCTAAAGGCCAATGGCCAAGGCACCGAGCAAGAGAGGATCGGCCCCGGGTGAGCGACGCGGTGGCAGACAAAAAGGAACCCCTAACGCCGTCACAAAGGCCGTGGCAGCGAAGCTCGAGGCCATCGGCTGCGATCCGATCGTCGGCATGGCCAAGATCGCCATGGGCACGCTCGAGTGCACGCTCTGCCACGGCAAGGGCAAGCACCTCGACCCCTCCGGGACCAAGCATATCGCCTGCACCTCCTGCAAAGGCTCCAAGCGCGAAACCGTTTCGCTCGAGCTACAGGCCCGGATGTATGCCGAGCTCGCGACCTACGTCGCGCCCAAGCGCAAGGCGACCGATTTCGTCGAGGACGACAGCGCCACAGAGGAGCGGATCCTCGACAACCCGGCCGAGGTCGCGCGGCGCATTGCTCTCATCCTGGGTCTAGCGATCCAGGCCAAGAAACCGAAGGGAGATTAACCAATGGCCACTGTCAGCCGCGGGCTTTTCATCGACGAGCAAAGCAACTTCATCCGGTTCCCGGATTACGTCGAGGGCGTGGTGCTCGTCGCCAACACCGCGAAGGCGGTCGCGGTCCCTGTGGATCCGAACGGCACGCTTCGCGCCAGCATGTGTCTCTTCTCGGGCTTCAATAACATTGATTTCTATGTGCGGTATAACCCGACGGCCGCCGGCGGCGCGGCAGTTGTCCCGGTCAATACTACCGATGGCACATCGAACGAGGCGAATCCGGTAGGGCGGTTCCTTGGCAAGGGCGCTATCGCCGAGCTCTCGCTCATCGCTGCGTCGAATTGTGTCGGCACCATTCTGTTCTGGTTCTGAGGGGGAGAGAGATCATGGGTCACAGCTATCCAGGCCGGGCCGGCGGGCAAGCGGCGCTCTCCAAGGCCGCAGACTTTGCCGCGCTCCTCGCTCTCCTGCAGGCGCCGGAGGAAGCCAGGGCCTACATGGCGGAGATCCTGGCCGCACAGGACAAGCTCCGCGAGGATCTCGCCACCCTCGACCAGGCCGAGGCCACAGTCGCCGCTCGAGCAGCTGGTCTCGACGCGATCGAGGCGAAGCAAACCGACGTCGCGACCAACCTCGCCACCGATCGAGAGAAACTCGACAAGCGCATTGCCGCGCAACAGGCCGAGGAGGACGAGTTTCAAAAGCGCGTCGAGCTCCTCGATGCCAAGCAGGCAGCGCAGGGCGCCATCCTGATCAAGGCGCAAGAGGAGCTCGCCAAGGCCAAAGAGGCGTTCGCCGAAGAGATGGGCCCGAAGCGCGCCGACGTCGAGCAGCGGCGCCTGGCCGTCGTCGCCGGCGAGCAGGATCTCAAGGCCCGCATCGCCGATTTCGAGGAGCGTTACGCCAAGGCCAAGAGCATCCTCGAGGCCGTCGGCCATGGCGCGGGCTAACAAGCAATCGTTCGCACCCCTCCGCCGGCGCAACAGCGACGAAGGCGTGCGGATCTCGATGCAGCGCGATCGCCTGGGGGATGGCGGGAACACCGGCCCGACGCCTCCGAGCGGCTGCGCTCTCGGCGCCTTGATCGGCAACTACCCTTGCCAGACCATCCACTTTAACGCCGCGGGGATTGGCTGATGGCAAACTATCAAGTCCTCGACGCCACCGGCGCCACGATCACAATCTCAGCGACCGATATCGGCGGCGGTGTGCTCTCGGCCAATATCGGGTTGCGCGACTATCCCAAGGGCCAGGCGCTCATGGCCGCCTCGCTGCCCGTCGTCGTCGCCAGCGATCAGAGCGCCATTCCCGCCTCGCAATCCGGCGCCTGGGTGCTCACCGCCTCGGCTGCGACCGTCGCCGGCGGCCGCGGATCTCCGGCCAATTCGCTCCGCGTGTCCCTCGACAACACCGTGACCCTCGTCGACAACGGCGCTTTCGTCGACAACTCGAGCCTGGTCATCGCTGGCGGTTTCATCTTCGACGAAGTGGCGGGAACCGCGCTCACCGAAAACGATATTGCCGCGGCCAGGATCAACGCCAACCGTGGCCTGGTCATCGTGGGCGAGGACGAGACCAACCGCGGCCGGCGCTGGACGATCAAGCCCTCATCGACGCCGGCGGTCGACACCGATACCGCGCTCGTCGTCGATTTCCTGCCCGGCCACACTTGGGTTGGAGCGAACAATCTCGCCAAGGCAGAGGACGCCGTCCACGGATCCGGCGACGTCGGCGTCATGGCGCTCGCGGTGCGCGCCGATACCCCGGCGAGCTCGGGCGCCAATGGCGACTATGTGACCCTCACCGAGGATTCGACCGGCTATCTGCGCGCCGTCGCCAAGAACGAGCAGCTGGCCGCCACCACCGGCTCGATCACCGCCAACTCCGGCCAAACGGTTTCGGTCTCGACCGTCGGCTACGCCGGCGTCCTCGTCGCGGTCAACGGCACCTACAACACCGTCAATGACGCCTTCGAGCTCTCGTTCGACGGCGGCACCACCTGGACCCCTGTCCTAGCCGTTCGCACCGATAGCAGCACAGCCGAGACCACCACCGGCAACTTGACCAACCAAACGCGCGCCTGGGACGTCTACATCGGCGGCGCCACGAATTTCCGAGTTCGCAATACGGCTTGGACGTCCGGCACCCAGACCGTGACCCTCATCCCGATCGCGATCTCTCAAGATCCGGTTATGACGGGCACCATCACGCTCGGCACCGGCGCCGCCGTCATCGGCGCGGTGACGCAATCCGGCACCTGGAACGTCGGCACCGTGACCACTGTAACGACGGTCTCGACGCTTACGAACATCACGAATTGGGGCAACATCGTCGACAACGCGGCCTTTACCGACGGCACCACGCGCCTCTTGCCGGCGGGCTTTATCTTCGACGACGTCGCCGGCACGGCCCTAACCGAGAATGACGCGGCCGCGGCGCGCATCGATAGCAAGCGGGCGATCGTCATCGTCGGCGAAGATGGCACCACGCGAGCTCAGAAATGGGCGATCAATGCCGGCGGCGCGCTCGAGACACAAGGCGACGTCGCGCATGATGGCGTTGCCTCCGGCAATCCGATCTTGAACGGCGGCTTTGCGAAGGCCGCGGCGCCTACAGATGTGAGTGCCGATGGCGACGCGGTTAATGCTTGGTATCTGCGGAATGGCGCCGCGGCAACCGTTCTCACCGCCGCCGGCGCGCTGATTGGCGGCGACGCGGCGAACGGTCTCGACGTCGACGTGACCAGGCTCCCGGCTCTCGTCGCCGGCACAGCCACGATCGGCAGCATCGGCATTGCGGCCGTTGCCACCGGCGGCGCCACGATCGGCAAGGTGCTCTCGGCCGCCTCGACGAACGCGACCAACCTCAAGGCCACGGCCGGCAAGATCTTCGGATTTGCTCTCCTCAACACGAACGCCGCGGTTCGATATCTCCACCTCTACAACAAAGCCTCGGCGCCCACCGTCGGAACCGATGTGCCCGTGGCCACCTTCGCTCTGCCCGCCAATGCAGCCGGCGCCGGCGTGGTTGTGCCGACCGAAGTCGGCGCCGCCTTTGCGACCGGGATATCCTACTCGCTCACCACGGGCGCCGCAGATACCGACAACACCGGCGTTGCGCTCAACGAAATCACCGGCTGGATCCTCTACGCATGAGCATTACGACCACCGGCGCCGGCCAACCGACCGATGCCGCGGCCGGTGGCTTTTCGTATGACGCGGTCAACTTCAACGGTTCGACCAAGCTCAACCGCGGCGCCGCCCTCACCGGCTTGTCGGATGGTCCGCAGGGTTCGTTCTCCTTGTTCGTCAACATGGCGGCCGCCGGCGATGGCGTGTCGCAACGCATCTTCCAAAACAACAACGGCGCCGACGGCCTGCGGCGCAACAGTTCTAATATTTTCCAATGCAGTTGGACGGGGGGCACCGGCACGCCCGGCCTCACCTTTCAGACCGTGTCCTCGATCAACAGCGCCCGCGGGTGGCTGCATATCTGCGGCAACTACGATACTAACTTTGCGGCTGGCTCGAAGATCTCGCAGCTATTCGTAAGCGACGCATCCGACAACACCGTGGCCTCAGACTTTGGCTCGGCTGGGACAATGGATTACACCGCCACCGATTGGATCATCGGCGCCAGTTTCGGAGGAACGGGACTTTTCCAAGGCGACATGGCGGAGTTTTGGTGGAACGATTCCTTTATCGATTTCAGCAATGTCACCAATCGGCGCCTGTTCGTGACCGCCGGCCTCAAGCCCGTAGACCTCGGCGCCGACGGCTCAGTGCCCCTAGGCGGAACCGTGCCAAAGATCTATCAACATATCGCCGCTGGCGCCGCCGCCGCCGGATTCGCGACCAATCTCGGATCGGGCGGAGGCTGGACAGTGACCGGCACGCTCGCTCTCGCAGCATCGAAACCTTGAAAGGAGATCCACCATGAAAAACTGGCAAGTCACCATCCGGGGAACCGGGGATATCGACAACGCGAAAGCAACCCTATCCTCGTTCATCGCCTCGCTCACCGCTCAAGGTCACACCGTCCATGGCGCGCCCTTCTCATTCGACGGGGGCGAGGAGCTCGCGCAGCCGCAGATTGACGAGCGCCAGCGCAAGGCGGACGAGGCCGCGGCGGCGCTCCGGGCGCAACAGGTCGAAGAAGAAGCCCGGCGCCTGGTCGCCGAGGAGGACGCGCGCAAGGCGGCCGAGGAAACCGCGGCGGAGGTAAAGTCTTGAGCGAGTTCAACCGCGCTCAAGCCCTCATCGATGCCGTTCGAGAGCAGCGCAACGCGGCCGAGGATCGCGCGGCCGAGACTTCCGCCGCGAATCTCCACCTCGTCGCCATCAATCGAGGCCAAGCCGATCGGATCAAGGAGCTCGAGGCGGCCGTCGCGGAGAAGGATCAGAAGCTCGGCGACCAGGCCCGGCTGCTGGTCTCGACCGTCGACGAGCTCGCCAAACTGAAGGCCCCCAAGGTTGAGGCTGGGTCAACATCTTCCGAGCCTGTGGCAAAATAGATACACTCCCCCGCGTTGAGAAGGGCACTCCGCCCAAGCATTAAGCATCAAAGCAAATGGAGAATTGACCATGTCCCAGCTACAGCGAACCCTCCACGGCTCCCTCTGCGGCGTTTCCGACGACATTTACGGCAATGAATTGATCGGCAAGACGCTGGCCGCCGGCGTTCCCGGATCCTTGTTCCGCCTGCCCGGGCCGTTCTCCGTCGTGCAGTTCAACGATTTCGTCGGCAAGGCCCGCGCCCTCGACGATGAGTGGGTGTTCACCGAAGGCACCGACAGCACCACTTCCGACGGCGCCGTGGTTGTCGCGCGCAACGGTGAGTTCGTCCTCACCCCGGGCGACTCGGCCGGCACCGTGGCCGCGGACTGGTCGCAGCTAAACTCCGCCCTCCAATGGCGTGCCGACTCGGGCAACCTGGCTTTCCAGACCCGCGTCAAGCTGGCCGCCATTACCTCAGTTTCCTGCTTTGTCGGCCTCACCGATACCGTGGCCCTCGAGCAGGCGATCGAAAGCAACAACTCCGGCAACACCGTCCTGACCACCGCCACCGATGCGGTGGGATTCTTCTTCGACTCCCGCATGACCACGCTGCAATGGTGGGCGAGCGGCGTTAAGAACGACGTCGACGCAACCCACTTCGCCACCGGCAGGGCGCCCGTCGCCGCGACCTATGACGTGCTCCGCGTCGAGATCTCGGCCGCCGGCCACGCGACGTTCTACGTCAACGGCGTGCAGCTGGGGCAGACCATGCAGAACGCGGTCACGCCGACCGTGCTGATGACCCCGACCTTTGGCGTGCGCCCGCTCTCCGCGGTCGCCGGCAAGACCCTGACCGTCGATTACTCTTACGTCGCGTGCGACCGCGTTTAATGCGTGTCGGACCAACTCAAGAGCATCATCGCTCTACTCGCCGAGTTGCCCGAGGGGGCGCTCGGCGAGATCGAGGAGGCGGTCCTCGAGGCGACCGGCGGGCTTAAATGGGTCTCCAATCCAGGCCCGCAAACCCGCGCTCTTGAGAGCGAAGCCGACGAGCTCTTTTACGGCGGCGAGGCTGGCGGCGGAAAATCAGATCTCCTCATCGGCGCCAGCCTCACTCGCCACCGCCGCTCCCTGATCCTCCGCCGCACGAACGAAGAGGCAGACAAGCTCCTCGATCGGTTCGTCGAGATCGTCGGACACAGCCACGGCCTCAACCGCCAAAACGGAACCTGGCGAATGGATGGGCGCCTGGTCGAGATCGGCGGTTGCAACCACGAGAGCGACAAGCAGAAGCGCAAGGGCATCCCCCACGATCTCAAGGGCTTCGACGAGATCACCGATTTCACCGAGAGCCAGTACACGTTCATCATCGGCTGGACCCGCACCACGACGCCAGGCCAGCGCACCCGGATCATTTGCACCGGCAACCCACCGACCACGCCGGAAGGCCTTTGGGTCACGAAGAGGTGGGGCGCCTGGCTGGATCCGCGCCACCCGCGGCCGGCGAAGGATGGCGAGCTCCGCTGGTACACCACGATTAAGGACGTCGACACAGAGGTAGACGGCCCGGGCCCGCACATCATCGAGGGCGAGAAGCTGCCGGTTCGCGCCAAGTCGCGGACCTTCATCCGGGCCCACCTCTCGGACAATTACGATCTCAACGCGACCGGCGAGTATGCCGCCAGCCTCGCCGCTCTCCCCAAGGATCTCCGCGCTGCATATCGCGATGGCCGCTTTGACGTCGCGCTGCAGGATGAACCGATGCAGGTCATCCCCTCCGATTGGGTTTTCCAGGCACAGCGGCGGTGGGTCGATCGCTCGCCTCCGGGGATCCCGATGTGCGGCATGGGTGTAGATCCGGCCGCCGGCGGTCTCGACGATACGGTTATTGCCCGGCGACATGATGCCTGGTTTGCGCCGCTCCTGGTCACGCCAGGCCGCGAGACCCCGCTCCCCTCGGACGTCGCCGGCCGCGTCATCGCCGCCCGCCGCGATGATTGCCCGGTCACGGTCGATATGGGCGGCGGCTATGGTCTCGGCGTCTATGAGCACCTGGTCAACAATCATATTTCATGCTTCGCCCATAAGGGCAGCGAAGGCACGCCGGCGCGATCGGTCGAGAAGCAATATGGATTCTTCAACCGCCGCGCCCTGCTCTACTGGCGCTTTCGCGAGGCGCTGGATCCCGATCAGCCGAACGGCAGCACCATTGCTCTCCCGCCCGATAACGAGCTCGTCGGCGATCTCTGCGTGCTCCGCTTCAAGATCACCGGCCATGGGATCCAAATCACGACGAAAGAGAAGGTGATCGATCTCCTCGGCCGATCGCCAGGCCGCGGCGATGCCGTGGTCATGTGCTGGGCGAATGGGCCGAATTTTGCTACACACGGCGGCGATTGGGAAAAACACCCCAATGCGCCAGGTCGAAGCGGGCGGCGCTATGGAGCCCCGCCGAAAGTCATCCTGAAAAAACCAAGGGGGCGGTGATGAGCCACGGCGGCGGATTTATCAAATCGATTCTCGGGCCGGTCGGAAGCCTGCTATTTGGCAAGGAGAAGGCGCCGAAGCAGCCGAAGCTCCCAGCCCTGGCGCCGGTTACTGTGATGCCGACGCCGGATGATGATGCTGTGCGCCGAGCTCGCCGGCGGAATCTCATTTCCCAGCTGGCGCAGTCCGGCCGGGAGTCGACCGTCCTTACCTCGTCTGACACTTTGGGGAGTGCCTGACCATGCCCGACGGATCTCCGGCCTATGGCTACACTCAGGCCGTCGCCGTTCTCCCGCCAACTTGGAGCGATCGCCACTCGGATCTCGTGCTCAAGGGGAATTACATTCTCAATGAGCGCGGCCCGCTGCTCTCGTTCTGGCAGGAAATCGCCGACAACTTCTATCCCGAGCGAGCGCAGTTCACGGTCTCGCAGAGCATTACCGGCGATTTTGCCGAAGGGCTCTCGACCTCCTATCCGCTGATCGTTCGGCGGGATCTCGGCAACACGGTCTCGACGTTCCTACGCCCTGAGGGCCAAGAGTGGGGCGAGATCACGACAAACAAGCCGATCGAGAAAGTCGACGGCGCCGGCCGAGCCTGGACGGAGTCCGCGAGCTCGATCACCCGCAAGGCGATGTACGACGAGGGCGCCAAGTTCGCCCGCGCCACCGCCGCCGGCGATCAGGATTGGGCGGCATTCGGCCAGTGCGTGATCTCGTGCGAGATCAACTGGCGCAAGGTCTGCCTGCTCTATCGCACCTGGCACATGAAAGACATGGCCTGGTGCGAGAACAGCGACGGCGATATTTGCTTCATCGTTCGCGATTGGGAGTGCCCGGCGAAGGATCTCGTGCGCATCTTCGGCGAGGATCGCGTGCATCCCGTGGTCAAGGCGCTCGTCACCGAACAGAACGGCCTCAACTCCTACCGCAAGATCCGCGTGCGCCACCACATGATCATGGCCGGCGACTATGACATGGGAACGCCGGCGGGCTCGAGGGCAGGCCTCCCCTGGGTCTCAATCTGGCTGGACATGGAAAACCGCCATGTGATGGAAGAGACCGGGCGCCGGACCTCGTACTACATGATTCCGCGCTGGGTGCTTGTCGACGGCAATCCCTACGCCTTCTCGCCGGCGGTGACAGCCGGCCTTCCCGATGCGCGCTTGCTGCAGGCGCAGGCCTACACCCTTCTGCGGGCGGGCCAAATGTACGTCGACCCGCCGCGCGTCGCCATCATGGAAGCATTCCGCGGCGATCTCTCGCTCTACCCTGGCTCGATCTCCTGGCTCGATGCTGCCTATGAGGGCAAGGTCGATGAGGCGCTGCATACCGTAAGCCAAGACAAAACCTCGATGCCCGTCGGCTTCAATATGTCAGAAATGACAATGGCCATGCTGCGGGAGTCGTTCTACATCAGCAAGTTGCAGCTGCCGAACACAAAGGAAATGACGGCCGAGGAGGCGCGGTTCCGCGTCGCCGAGTATGTGCGCCAGGCGGCGCCCCTCTTCGCTCCGATGCAGACCGAATACAACGGGCAGATTTGGGATCACACTTTCGTCAACCTGCGGAGCGTCAACGCCTACGGCGAGATCCCTGAGTCGCTGCAGGGTTCCCAGGTGGATTTCAAATTCAAGTCGCCGATCCTGCAGGCCGAGGAGCAACAACTGCCGCGGATCATGATGGATTCGATCGGCCTGGCGCAGGCCGCCGGCCAGATGGATCCGGCCGCGGCGCACATGCTGAACGCTCAAGCCGCTCTCCGCGATGCCCTCCGCGGCGCCGGCGCACCCCAGCCTTGGATCGCCAGCGAGGATGAAATGGAGCAAGCCACAGCGGACACGCATCAGCAAATGGCGACCGAACAGGCGGCGGCGCAAGTGGCAGGCGCCGCGAACGTGGCCGAGCAGGTTGGCAATGCCGGCCAGTCTCTCGCCGCTGCAGCACAGCCGGCCGCGGCGCCTGCGGCATGAGTGGCGTCGTTAAAGCGACGAAGGTCGAAGCCGTGATGAAGCTCGACGACTCCGAGCAGACCGAGGATGGTCGGCTCTGGCGTCACGATCTCGCGCCTGGCTCCTGGACCTTTGGCTACGACATGGACAACAAAATCGCCGCGATTGATTTCGTCTGTCCCTGCGGTTGCGGCTCGGTTGGAGTGCTCCCCATTCGCGACGGGTTCGGCGGCCCTCGATGGACTTGGGACGGCAATAACGAGACCCCGACCCTCACGCCGAGCGTTCAGAAAACGAGCGGTTGCAAGTGGCACGGGCACCTCGTCGCCGGCGAGTGGCGCCCCGCATGAGCCCCTGCGACGGCTGCTATTACAGCGCCCAATCCTTTATCGACGGGCTCACCGTGCCGTGCTGCTATCACCCCGGCGTGGTGGGCCCGATCGAGAACGGAGACCCTCGGATCCCGGTCGAGACCGCCCGGGTGACTTGCCTCGAGAAAGGCGATATGTTCGCCACCATCGCAAGCCGAGGGAGGGCGCCGAAATGAACGGTCTCTTGCACATCATGGACAACAGGCCGAGCAACGGCGGCAAATCCTGGCGCCTGCGAGCCTTGGCGATCGCCGCCGTGATGGCCGGGAAAACCGTGCTAATCGTTCGGGGTGACGGCGACAAGGACAACATCAAGCTCATCCCCAACCCCAAAGAGATCGAGGGGCCAAATGCTCTCGCATTGCCGCATCGGCAAGATCCGGCCGAAGGGCTCTAACGTCGTCGTCTACCAGGCGCCGATCCTCGAGGCCTTCCCCAAGAAGCTGCTCGAGCACGCGCAAATCATCGCCAAATCGTTCCCGGCGCCGGAGCACATGGCTGGCTTTGTGATCGTCGCCTGGGGTGATGATTCCGCCCACACCCACGGATGCCGCTATAAATCCAGCGGCCCGCTCGGCGTCACCTCCCTACCGGCATTTGTGGCTGAGATCCTGCGGCGCGACATTGCCGAGGACATTGCCCGGGACGTGATAGCAGGCCGAGACCCCTAACCCGGCGGTACTATGAACCTCGACGCCTGGCGCTATACTCCGGCCTCTTCACCCCCCGGAGGCCACATGCCGCAAGATCCGCTCCCCGAGAAGATTGTCGATATCCTAGTGGCCGCCTGCGCCACTCAGGAAGAGGGCCCTTTTCATTTCAAGACCGACCGCGAGCGCGCCGATTGCCTGGAAGTCTGCAGGGCCGCGGTCTCCATCCTCGACGCTTGGGCGATCTCGCGCGGCCTGATCAAGGGCCCAACCGTTCCCGATCGGGCCTTCGACATGGCACGCCAGATGCTCGGTCAGCGGCTCAAGCGACCGGGCATCGGCATCTGGCGGTCGCGGGACGATAACGGCTGGACCGCACACACAGACATAGTTGCGGAGTCCGACGGCCGCACTTGCACTTATCACGCCGCCACCGTGACCGATGCCGAGGTCGCAGCCGAGCTCGCCAAGGAGGATGCAGCCAATGGCCGATAGCTTCATGGACCCACTCACCGAGGCGACGCTCAAGCTGCTCATCGACCGCGGCATCATCCGGCAAGACGAGGTCGACTCGGCCGCCCGGCAAATCGCCTTCAATCATGTAATGATGGATCAATGGGCCGAGGCCCGCGGGATTGCCATCAAAGGCGAAGGCACATGGCGCGCCCTCACCCTCGAGGAGCAATACGAAAAGCTGGCGCTCGAAATGTTTACAGCCGAGCACAACTGCAAAATCTCCTGGGTTCGATATGACCAGGCCGCGAATGTTTGGAGCGCGATCGCTTCCAAAGACGGCAAGCGGCCGATTGTCAGCATCGACGGCAATAAGGTCGACGACGAGTTTAAGCGCCGGCGCATCACGGACCCGAGGCCCGACCATCTTCTGCCGCAGTTAGAAGGCTGGCGCGAGCTCTGGCATCGCTGGCGCCTGACGGACGTCGCCGCCGCTCTCCTCGCCAAGCGCCACGGCTCGCCGGTCTACGGAACCATGTTCACCGGCGACGAGTGGAAGGCGTTTACTCAGGTTGGCAATCGCGTCGTGGTTGCGTCCAAATCTGACGTAAGAGCGGCGTTCGACGACGAGCTCGCCAGCCGCGAGAAGCAACCCGACGTCCGGGATCTCATCGCCAAAGCGGCCGAGGATCTCATGGCGGAAAAGGCCGCAGCCGTCGGCGGTCGCAACTCTCGGGTGATGGAGTTCCTGCCTCTCCGTGAGAAGTGGACCGGCATCTGCATTGTGGGCGAGCCTGGCGCCGCCGAGCCTCTCTACAACCTCGAGGCAACGAACGACGAGGTAATGATCAAAGCCGGCCTCAAGCGCCCGACCGAGGAGGCGACGTACATCCTCGAGCAAGGCACCACGATCGAGGGCCCCAACGCCGGCTTTCACATCAAGGATCTCGAGCAGGCCGCGGCCGAGCTCCTAAAGGAAAGCGCCGAGGGCCGGGCCGTTCGATCGGTGATGTACGTCGCGCTGCATGACAAATGGAGCGGCCAGGTGCAAGAGCCGGACTATCGCGGCGCGCTCGTGGTCTCCGGCGAGACCGTGCGCTCCCGCGTGAAGGCGAAGCATGGCTAAACGCCCATCCCCGGCCGAGGCGCTCTTTCTCCCGCATGTGCCGCCGAAGGTCACGCGATCGGTGGCCGTCGCCGTCAAGGCGCTCGCCGCCGGCACCGCGGACAAGCAGCAACAGGAGTTCCTGTTCAACTGGCTCGTGCGCGACCTCACCCGCGCCTATGATCTTTCCTATCGGCCGGGCGAGCTCGAGCAGCAACGCGCGACCGATTTCGCCGAGGGCAAGCGGTGGGTGGGCTTGCAACTCGTGCATCTTTTCAACTACCCCATCAGCCTATTGGATAAGGATTCCTGATCATGGCCGAGCCAACCGCCGCTCAAATCGCCGAAGCCGCCGCAGCTGCAGCCGCCGCGGATCCGAACGCCGCCGCTGCAGCGGCCGCAGCCGCAGCACTGGCCGCCGGCGGCAATCCCCCGCCCGTGGATCCCGCGAAGGCCGCAGCCGATGCGGCTGCCGCGGCGGCCGCTGCAGCCGCAGCCGGCGGCACCGGGACCGAGGTCGCTCCGGCTCAAATGCCGTGGGGCGAGGACTGGCGCAAAGTCATGGCCGGAACCGACGAGAAGCTCCTGCAGCGACTCGAGCGGTTCACTGATCCGAAGGCGATGGCGCAGGCGATCCGCGAGCAGGATCTCCTGATCTCAAAGGGAACGCTCAAGGCCGGCCTGCCCGAGAACGCGACGCCCGAGCAAATCGTCGAGTTCCGCAAGGCGAACAACCTGCCAGCGACCCCGGACGAATACGAGATCACCCTCCCCGAGGGCATGGTGCTAGGCGAGATCGACAAGCCGATCGTCGCCGCGGTGAAGGCCTCGGCTCACGCTGCATTCGCGCCGCCGGCCATCCTGCAAAACATCGTGACCAGCTACTACGCCGAGATCGAGAAGGAGAACCAGGCCGAGATCGTTCGCCAGCGCGCGATCAAGGACGCCACCACGGCGCACCTCAAAGGCCTGTGGGGCAATCAGTTCGAGACCATGCGCAACCTCATCGTGAACATGATGGAGGGCGCCCCGGAAGAGGTGAAGGACAATCTCCTCTATGGCGAGACCATGGATGGCACGCTGATCTGCAACCACGCGCCGATCCTCGAATGGCTCGGGCAGATTGCGCTCAAGATCAATCCGCTGGCTGTGGCCTTCCCTGGCGCTGGCGCCGCTGGGATCCAGAACCTCGAGCGCGAGATTGCCGAGCTCGAGGCGAAGATGAAAAACTACCACGCATGGCAGGCGGACAAGGCGGGGCAGGAGCGGCTGATGACGCTCTACCGAGCGCGCGAGGCTTTCCAGAACAAGACCGCCGCCGCCACCGGCCAGCCGACGCCGGCCGCGACGCAGAACCCGACATGAGCAGGGGCGCGGTCAAAAAGCCTGGCGGCGGACGCGATCGAACCAAGCTGATCAAGCCCGCGTCGTTTGTCTCCCACAAGACCGGGCGCCTTACGCATCGCCAGCCGATCTACATCTACGAGGGCGAAGATCCTCGTGTCGCGAAGACTCGCCGCGATGCCGAAAAGCGGGCCGCTCGCAAAGCACAGGAGAAGGAAAATGCAACTCGGGATCAGGCAGATAGCGGAAGTCGCTCACGAGATTAACCGCGCCTATTGCGCCTCGATCGGGGACCACAGCCAACCGGCTTGGGCCGATGCCCCGGACTGGCAGAAGAAAAGCGCGATCGCCGGCGTCAAGTTCACGATCGCAAACCCAGACGCGATGCCAGCGGACAGTCATCGCTCGTGGCTCGATCAGAAGTATGCCGAGGGCTGGGTCTGGGGCGAGGTCAAGGATCCGGTCGCCAAGACGCACCCCTGTTGCGTGCCCTATGAAAACCTGCCCCTCGATCAACGGGTGAAAGACTACCTGTTTCAGGCTACAGTCCGAACACTCGCGGGCATGTAGCGGAGGGAGCGATGGGCAAGGGCGGGAGTTTCGGGGGCGGCGGCAAGTTCGGCCGCTCATCCTCGCAGCGGGCAGCTGGATCTAAAACATCGATCAGCGGCCCTGGCGCCGGCGGTCCACCACAAAGGCCGGTCGGCGAGAACAACATCGCCCGCTATAACGGTTGGCCCACCGATCGCCTAATGCAGGTTGGCAGCATCCTCGGCGGCTTTGCGACCGGCCCGGCTGGCGCCATCGCCGGCGGCATATACGACGAGGTATCGAACGGCGCGGGCATGACACAGCCGGACGGTTATGAGAAGTTCGGCAAGAACATGGACACCGGCGGCGGGGTTGGCGCGATGGAGAAGGCCAGGCGCCGGCGCTTTGCGGCTGGCCAGATCGGCAATACTCTCGGCATCGCCGACACAAGTCTAGGAGCCTGATTTAAGACCGCGCCGCGCCGGCGCTTGGGGCGGGCATTACGTGGTGCAACAGCCGATCCCGCGTATTGACTGGAAGTCAACCCCGGGATTATCTTTGCCGCCCGACTCGAGGAGCGAACATGGCAATCCCAATCCTGCAGAAAAAGCCCGAGGTGACAGACCGCGAGCGCCTTATGTGGCTGAACACCTACAACGAGCGCCACATGATGGCGGTCCCGTGCGCGGTCGAGCTCAACCCTGCGGGCGATTTGATGCACTACGAGACTCTGGTCGGAAATCTCGCGCGCCTGGTCGACGTCTGCCCTATTGACGCGGGCCAGGGGCAAAAGTCGCTCTCTCGGGTTTTCATGCTCACCGAGGCCGGCATCGCCCGTAAGGCCGAGCTCGCCAAGAAGTTCGAGGCGAATTGAAATGCCGACGCCTTACGAATATCTCGGCCTGCGGCCCGACGCTTCCCTCGAGGATATCAAGGCCGCCTATCGGAACCTCGCCAAGGAATATCACCCTGACGTGTGCGAGGACGGCGGAGCTACGATGGCGGCAATCAACGCGGCTTATGCCATCCTCGGGGATCCTGATCGGCGCGCACGGTACGACGCCACCGGCAAGGCCGACGCCGAGCCCGAGAACGCCTTGCGCGCGGCCGCCCTCGGCATGATCTCCGGCGAGGTTTTCAAGCTCACGAACCTCGACCCCGCCATCTTCAAGGCCGATCTCGTCGTCTATCTCGTCACCCAGCTTTCGACCCAGCGCGACCGCGGGCACGATGCCATGGGCGAAAACACGAAGATCATTAACAAGCTCGAGCGCCTCAAGGGCCGGTTTAAGAACCGCGACCCCGAGGCGCCGAACCTCATCGAGCGCATGGTCGACGAGAAGATCGCGAGCGTGAAGAAGCTGAACGCCGGCAATCAGGCCTCGATCGATCTCTATGATTTGGCGATCGGCATCCTACATGAATATCAGGACGTGCCGGAGGGGGCGGGCTTCTACCCCTACCGGCCAGCTGCAGACCTACTGAAACTCGGCGCCGGATCCCGCGCATCCCCCGGCTGACCGAGCGGCCGGCGCTTGGGTTCGCTCCCCCGGCGCCGGCCACCTATCGCCTTCGAGCGGTTGGCTTAGGCCCCGGCGCACGCCGGGTAGCACGGCCAAAGCGCCTCGAGCAACGGCCCGCTTGGATTGATACCCCCGGCGGGCCGTTCGCGTATTGACTTCCCCTCATTTGACGGATCTCAGAATTTTCATAGGATCGCCGACAACCAGTAGCCGGGCGACCGGGACACCCCGCGGCAACGCGGCCCCAATGATCGCCTAGGCTCGGCAAGCGATTTCCGCGGCCCCGAGCTCGGGTAGAGGCCCACCGCCAGGTGGACACCCCTCGATCCCCTGCAAAGGACACCCCGACGTGAAAGCGGCCTCAAACCCGTTTTAACGAACAGGAGTGCCCTATGGCCGACTCAGCATTTATGACGATGTACCGCAACGAGTTCGTGCGCGGTTTCGAGCAGCTTCAATCCCTGATGCGCCAGACTGTGACGGTTGAATTTGAGAACCGCGGCGGCTCCGCTGTGTTCCTCGTCGCCGACTCGGGCGGTGCGACCGCTGTCACCCGCGGCCTCAACGGCTACATCCCGCCGCGCCCCGACAACCTCAACCAGTTCACCGCGACCCTTCGCGAGTGGCACGATCTGCCGCAGAAGTCGGGCTTCAACATCTTCGCGTCGCAGGGCGACCAGAAGAAGATCATGCAGATGACGTCGTTCGGCGTCCTCAATCGCAAGATCGACGACGACATCATCGCCGAGCTCAACACCGGCACCGTCGACACCGGCGCCGCGCTCCCGGCCTCGATCGATATGATTGTGAAGTCGAAGGCTATCCTCGGCCTGGCGCAGGTTCCGTTCGACGGCAACATCTGGGGGGTGATCACTCCGGCGTTTGAAGCCTACATGCTGAAAACCAAAGAGTTCTCGGCGACGAATTACGTCGAGCGCAAGCCGCTCTCCACCGGCGAGACCGCCTGGAACGACATGCAGGGTTACTACAACTTTGCTGGCGTGAAGTGGTTCGTGCATCCCCGCCTGCCCGGCGCCGGCACGAACGCCGAAAAGTGCTTCATGTATCACCGCTCGGCGGTGGGACATGCGGTCGACTCGGCCACGATCCAGGCCTTTGCCGGATATGACGAGCGCCAGGATTTCTCCTGGGCCCGCCACTCCGCGTTCATGGGCTCCAAGCTCCTGCAGAACGCCGGCATCGTGGTTATGAACCACGACGGCTCGGCGCTCGTGGGCCAGTAATCACCGGGGGGTGACGGCGGGGTAGGGTAAGGCCCCTCCCCGCCACTCTCGAAACCAAGGAAGGATCTCTGCAATGGTCTATTCGACGTCCAACCCTCCGTACATGCTCCTTGGCGGCATTGCCACGGTACAGGGGCGCATCTGGCAATATGTCTCGACCGATGACGCGGCCACGGTCGACGGCGCCGGTTACATCACCAACGCCAAGGATCTCGGCATGAAGGCCGGCGATTTCGTGTTTGTGATCGATAGTGACGACACCAACAAGCTCACCTCGGGCCACACCGTCGTTTCGATCGATGCGACCACCGGCGCGGCGAACCTCTCGAACGGCATCACCCTTGGCGGCGGCTCCAACACCGACTAGTCAACGGTCCTATAGTAGCCGAGCGATCGGCGATAGATTGCGCGGCGGGCGGATCCTCAAAGGTCCGCCCGTTTGCGCAACCGGATAAGGATCTCGCCCCATGGCCGCACAGCCGCTCCACCCCCACAAGCTCAAGATGGCGGAGAATGAGCAACTCCATTTCAAAGTCGTGGTTGACCAAGGCGTAGGCCCCGAGGACGTCCTCGAACCCGAATACTGGCGCCACGTCGCCAAGAACCTGCCACCGCACACCCGCCTCACGATTTGGGCCTGGGATACCTCGTGGGTGATGGAGGCCTATGTCATCTATTCGACCGATCGCGACGCGAAGGTTGTCCCGGCCGAGGCCGGCCTCACTAAGTTTCGCCGCGACGACAACAAGGACGAGTGGGAGGCCGATAAAAAGCATCGCATCGTCTACATCAATCCTCAGACAAGGTGGGCGGTGCAGCGCAAGGCCAAGGGCAAGACGAACGAGGTCGAGACCTTGCGCGACGGATTCCCCAGCCGCGAGGCGGCCGCCGAATGGTTGCGCCAGCATAAAACGGCGCTAGGCACCGCCGCCTAAAGGAGATCGCCACATGACCGCAGCGACGCAACTCTCGATTTACAACGGTTGCCTTCGTGTCTGCAAAGACAAGTCGATTGCCGATCTGACAGTCGTAGAGGAGCGTCGCTATGTTCTCGACGAGATTTGGGCCGACAACTTCGTGCAGGGGTGCCTCGAGAAAGGGAATTGGAAGTTCGCCAAGCGCGACGTTTCGATTGCCCAGACCGCCTCGCCGACGGTCGGCTGGCAGTACAGCTTCCCTATTCCGTCGGATCTCCGCCGCTTCTACATGGTCTCGGCCGACAATCGGTTTAATCGGCCGCTCATCGAGCACACCACTGGAAACGGCAAGATCCTCGCGAACATCCAAACGATCTACGTGAGTTACATCTCCGACGATGCAGCCTATGGGCTCAACTACGCCCTATGGCCCGAGGCCTTCCGGGATTTCGTGCATCACGAGATGGCCATTAAGGCGATCGGCCGCCTCACCGGCGCCAATGCCGACGAGGAGGAGGTGTACGCCAAGCACAAGATCGCGAAGCGCGACGCCCTCAACAATGACGCGATGCGGGATCCCTCGAAGTTCATGGCCGAGCCCTCGTGGCCGGCGGCCAGGCGCGGCCGCGGCGTGCGTAGTCAGAACCCGTCGGACTTCTTCTAATGGGCCGCGATTCCGTTACGCTCGCCGTATTCAACCGCGGCAAGATCTCCCCGACGGCACAGGCGCGCACGCAAGAGGTGAAGCGCGTCGCCCTCTCGGCCGATGAACAAACCAACTTCATGCCGACCTCGATCGGCGCCATGTCGCTCCGGGCCGGGCTCGAATACATCAGCCACACCGCCGGCGATAAGATGGCGAAGCATCTGCGGTTCGTGAAAGACAGCAACGACGAAGATCAGAAGGCCATCATCGAACTCACTGATCTGCAGATGCGTGTGCGCCAGAACGAAGCGGTGATCCAGCGCGCCTTGGTCTCGACCACAATCCGCGGTGGCGGCTTCGATGCGGACATAACGAATTGGAATAAGCTGACAAACCCGGCATCGCTCCCCCCTGGCGCTTGTCTAGATTGCGCATGGTCGCCATCTGGCGGATTCCTCGCGGTCACATCCTCGACGACGCCATTTATCAAGGTTTATGCGATCGTCGCCGGGGTTCCGACCGTGCTCAATTCACCACTGGCGGCGCTCGCTGGCCAGGGCAATAACGTGGCGTTTTCGCCCGATGGTCAGTTTATGGCGGTGGCCCACAACACGACTCCATTCATTGCCATCTATTCGATTTCTGGCTCTGGAATCGGCGCCACCTTTACGAAGTTCTCGAACCCAGCGACCATTCCGGCGGCAAACGCCTCTGGAGTGGCATTCTCCCCGAACAGTCAATATGTGGCGTTCGGCGCAGCCGGCGGATCCTCGAACAATCTATTCATCTATTCGATCGCCGGCACCGGCGTATCTGCTACGTTCACGAAGATATCGGATCCGGCGGCCTTGCCGGCCGGAAGCGGTCTAAGTTTGGATTTCTCTCACGATGGGCAGTTTTTGGCGGTTGGCCATGCGACCTCGCCCTTTGTCACCATATATTCGATCAGCGGCGGCACCTTCACGAAACTAACCAACCCGGCCTCGCTCCCGCCCGACGTCGGGACCGGCGTCCGCTTCAATCGTTCATGCACTTTTCTTGCGGTCGCCTGCGGGAACACGTCGCCCTATTATTCGATTTATTCGATCTCGGGGTCTACGTTCACCAAACTTGCAAATGCGGCCAGCATCCCGACCCCATCCTGTACCGGAGTGGATTGGTCGCCCGATGATCAGTTTGTCACCTTCTCGGAAGGGACGACGCCCTTTGTTGTCACCTATGACTTCGCTACCGGCGCCCCGGTCAAAATCGCGGATTTTGGAACCTTGCCCGCCAGCACCGGCGAGGGATGCGCCTATGCGCCAGATGGGCGCTACCTAGCTATCGCCCATCAAACGACGCCTTTCATTACGATCTATGACACCTACCAATGGCTCGATCGAGACCAGAGTACCAGCGCCAGCACCTACGGAACCTCGAGCTCCTCGGTCTCGGCCGGCCCTATCGTGATCGCGAACAATCCTACTAATTGGGCCAACTTCACTATACGCCAGAGGATTGACTCCGCGGCGTTTCTAATCTCTGGCACGCGAATCCAAGTGCGTTTTGCCTGCGACGGATCCGGCACCTTCACTTGCAGCAAGGCCTATATTGGCGAGGCTGCGGCCGCCGGCGATGCTTATGATTTTGCCAGCGCCCCGACTCAGCTAACATTCAGCGGCGGCTCCGCTGGCTTCACCATCACCGGATCGCAGACGATCGACTGCGATGAAGTGAATTTCACCCTCGACCGAACGAAAAACTACGTGATCTCATTTGTTTCCCCGAGCAGCGCCACCGATGATTTTGGCATGGCCGGGCCCGGCACGGCGAATTGGTCTTTGTACTACAAGTCCGGCGATGACGCGACGACGGTCAACGCGACCGGGTATACCGATTACAGCGCGACGCGCGACGTCGGCGGCATCACGCAAATCGCCGTTATCACCTCGGGCGCCGCTGGCTATCTCGCCATGATCGGCACACAATTCTCTGTAGCCAAGCGCGTCCAAACGATCTACATCGCGCCGGCGGATTTGAACGTGCAGCACGCGCTCCGGGTGATAGTGGCGCGCGGCAAGGTCATCCTCCGGGTTGGCACGCTCTATGGTCTCGATGATCTTATGACCGAAGTCACCTTGTCCGAAGGCACGCACTCCCTCACCTTCACCCCCACCGTTAACCTCATCTTTATCGAAGTGCAATCGAACACGCTCTACACCACGCTCCTCGATAGCGTGAACATCGAGAGCTCGGGTGACATGCTCTTGACGGCGCCTTGGGGCGAGAGCGATCAAAAGTATCTCCGTTACGAGCAATCCGAGGATGTGATTTGGGTTGCCTGCAAGGGAAGGCAGCAATACCGGATCGAGCGCCGCGACGATAATTCCTGGTCGATCGTCAAATATCTGCCGGCAGATGGGCCTTTCCTGACCGAGAACGTGTCGGCTATCACAATGACGCCATCCGGGCTCACTGGCGATATCACCCTCACCGCCAGCCGCGCCTATTTCAAATCGACGAATGTCGGATCCTTGATGCGCCTCGGCTCGAACGGTCAGGAGATCGCCGGTAGCTTCACGGCGGCGAACCAGTTCACCTCTGGCTCTATCAAGGTCACGGGCACCGATACCTCGCGCACGATCACGGTCACGCTTTCGGGAACCTGGTCGGCGACCGTAACCCTGCAGCGATCGGTGGCGGAGCCCGGCACCTGGACGGATGTCAAGACCTTCACCAGCAATGGCACCACCACCTATAACGACGGTCTCGACAATCAGGTCATCTACTATCGGATCGGCGTCAAGGCCGGCAACTACACCTCCGGGACCGTCGTCGCCGATGTGTCCTACACGAGCGGCTCGATCAACGGTTTCGCGCGCATCACCGCGTACACCTCGCCGACTCTGGTCTCGGCCATTGTGCTTACGGCCATGGGCGGCACCGGCGCCACCGAGGATTGGGCCGAGGGCCTGTGGAGCGATCGCCGCGGCTGGCCAACGGCCGTCGTCTTGAACGAGGGGCGGCTCGTGTGGCCTGGCAAGAACCGCGTTGTGGAAAGCGTGCCCGATGGGTTCGACGTGTTCAATCCCGAGACCGAGGGCGCCAGCGCGCCGATCAATCGCACGATCGGGAGTGGGCCGAACGACACGATTAATTGGGCGGTCGCAGCCGATCGGCTCCTCCTCGGCGGCCAAGCTCTCGCGCGGGCGGTGCGCTCGAGCTCTCTCGACGAGCTCGTAACCGCGGACAACTTCAACTTGAAGCCCGCCGGCGGCCCGGGATCCGCGGCCGTGCAGGCGGTACTCATCGAGGCATCGGCGGTCTACGTCGGCAAATCCGGCCGGCGCATGATCGAGCTCTCCCCCGATGGCTCCGGCTTCAACTACTCGGCGATCGACCTTACCCAGCTCATCCCGGAAATGCTGGCCGCCGGCGTAAAGGTGATCGACGTGCAGGACGAGCCCGACACCCGACTGCATTGCGTGATGAATGACGGGACCGCCTGCATCCTGATTTTCAACAAGGCGGAGAACGTCATTTGCTGGATTGATTTCGTGACCGATGGCCTGGTCGAGGACGTGATCGTTATGCCGCAGATCGAGGGCGAGTCAGAGGATCTCGTCTATTACGCGGTCAAGCGCAACATCAACGGCGCCGATGTGCGGTACTTCGAGCGGTGGAATTACGAGGAGGATTGTCTCGGCCAGGTCGGCAACCGGCTGGCAGACGCCAATATCAAGATCACGAACGGCTCGCCGCAGACAGTGATCACCGGCCTCGATCACCTCGAGGGCAAGAGCGTTGTCGCCTGGGGTGACGATAAATACGCCGGCACCTATACCGTGAGCGGCGGCTCGATCACGCTCGCGGTGGCGGCGACCGTCGTTGTCGTGGGTCTCACCTATCGCGGCCGGTTCAAGAGCGGCAAGTTGCCCTATGCTTTCCAGGGCGGCTCGGCCTTCAACCGCACCCAGAAGATCGCGCAAATCGGGTTCCTGCTTATCAACACGCATAGGAGCGGGATCCGGTTCGGGCCTGACTTCAATAATCTCCGGGCGCTCGCCAGCATGTATCGGGGCAAAGCCGTTACGGCCGATCAGATTTTCGACGAGTTCGACGATAAGATGGATCCCTTCCCGGATATCTGGTCGACCAACTCGCGGGTGTGCATCGAGGGGAACGCGCCCTATCCCTCGACCGTCGCCGGCGTCACCCTCGTTATGGATACCAACTAATGCCCGCGATCGAGGTCCGTCCTGCGAGGGCCGAGGATCTCGAGCACTTCGACGCGCGCACGAAGCACCGGACTATCAAGGCCGCGGTCGCCACGGTCGACGGGATCCCCGCGGCGATCGCCGGCATCGCCTACCACGATCGGGCGGTTATCGCCTTCTGTGAGTGCCACGATGCTTTGAAGCAATTCCCGATGGCCATCATCGCCCTCACCGAGAAGGCAATGGATATCTTCGAGGGGGTGAAGGGTGACGTGGTGGCCATTAAGGATGCCTCAATACCCACCTCCGACAAATTTCTGGCATGGTGCGGGTTCGAGTATCTGACAACGAGCCCCGACGGCGAGGTTTACATATGCAAGCTATGATCGCAGCCGCACCGATGATCTCCCTGGCGGGAACGGCGCTTTCGGCCGTCAACTCCGCGCAAGCAGGCAGCGCCTCGGCCGCCGCTTCAAGTGCTGGCGCCAAGAACGCCAAGGATTATGCGCGATACCAAGCGACCCAACTCAACCGGCGGGCCAACTCGGAACGCGCGACCGGGCAGCGCGGCGCGATCGAAGAGTGGCGCCGGTCTCGCCTGGCGCAGAGCCAGGCCCGGGCGGTGGCGGCTGCATCTGGGGGCGGAGTTTCGGATCCCAGCGTCACAAAGATAATCGGGGATCTCGCCGGCGAGGGCGAATACAACGCCTTGACCGCGCTCTATGAGGGCGAAGATGCAGCCCGCGGCTACGAGGACCAGGCGCGGGCCGGGATCTACGAGGGCGACGTGACCGCGGCCGGCCTCAAGGCCAAAGCCCGCGCCTCGCGCCGAGCCGGGATCATGGGCGCCGTCGGATCCACGCTCTACGGCGCCACCTCGTTTGCGAACAAATACGGCGAGGGCCTCACCGATGACACCGCGGACGCCGGCACCATGCCGCCGCCGGCGCTCTCGTTCAATCAGGAATTTAACCGCGACAGGATGCTCTAATGGCCCGGATGCCAACCAGCCTCGGCGAGCGCCCGATCCCGCAATCGCGCCGCGGTGGCGCCAGCTATGACCCGATGACGGGCCCGAACCTGCAGGCGCAAGCGGCCGCGATAGATGCCAATGCCGGCGATAACCTGGCGCGGGCGGTCTCGGCCTCTGGCGACCAGCTCGCCGATCTCGGCCAGCGCCAGCGCGTCTACCAGGATCGGGCCGAACTCGCCACGGCACAGAGCGCGTTCCTTCGCGACAAGATCACGGCCGATTCCGCTTACGATGACGACAAAGATTTTATGACGATCGAGAAGCGGTACACCGAGCAAGTCTCGAAATCCCAGAAGGCGGCGGCCTCGCTTATCAAGGATCCCCTGCAGCGCGCGGCGTTCGAGCAGTCGACCGGGCTCGAGATCCTCCGCGGCCAGGCACAAATGAAAGGCCTCGCGCGGAACAAAGAGGTTGACCACGGCCGCGCCGAGATCGCGCAAGGCATCGACCAAAACACTCAGGCCGCCCTCACCTCGAGCGACAGCGAGACCCGGGCCGGCTTGCTGAAAGCAAACGCGATGCTTGTCGATAGCGGCATCGCCAAGGGCTATTACAGCGAGAGCGAGGGGATGCGCCTCAAGCTCGACCAGGCGCACGCCTATACTTCCGAGCGCCAAAACCAAATGTCGATCGAGTTCGACGATCGCGTGATGGATATCAATCGCCAAGTCTACCAGACCGGCGATATAGACGCGGGCATTGTGTCGCTCAACAAGCTGGCGGAAGGATATGCCGGATCTCTGCCGGCCGAGGATCTCTTGAAGGCCAGGCGCGACGCGAAGGATCACCTTATCCAACTCGGCTTGCTCTCGCCGAACCTGAAACCGCAAGACGCGATGCGCATGTTGAACGGCTCGGCGCCGGTCGACGTGCCGCCGATCTTGACGACGGCCACGCCCGAGCTCGTGAGTGCCGTCACCGCCACCGAGAACACGCCGGACGGCCGCGCCTCTCCCGCCGGCGCCGTCGGCGTGATGCAGATACTCCCCGAGACCGGGCGCGAGGTGGCGGGCAAGCTCGGCCTCACCTTCGATGCGAAGCGGCTGCAGACCGATCCCGCCTACAATACTGCGATCGGCACCGCCTATTTGAACGAGCTCCTCCAGCGGTACGGAGGAAACTCCATGCTGGCGATCGCCGCCTACAATGCCGGACCCGGCCGCGTCGACAAGTGGATCCAGGATCACGGAGACCCGCGCGCGGGCGCAATCTCTTCGGCGGATTTCATTGCGCAAATCCCCTTCGACGAGACCCGCAACTATGTCACCGCGGCGCTCAACCGCGTCGGCGCCTCGAGTAGCGGGCCACCGAATGTCGACAACATGAAAACCGCCGGCGTGGTGAAGCCCGACGCGGCCAACTTCAACACGGCATTGCCGCCCGACCAGGAAGCCCAATTCCGCCAGTGGGTGAACGCTAATCATGTGCCGTTCGATCCCGAGGCGCAGCAATCCGATTACGACATGCGCGGATTTTGGAAGGCGCTGCAGGATAAGGATCCGCGCGCGGCCTCGGCGATCGATCCGAACGACCACCTTCTGCATTATCCCGACTATTGGAAAACCCCGCTGCACAAGACGTTCTCGAACGAGAGCCAGTGGGCCGGGCCGAACGCGCCGCATTGGACCGCCGACGACAAGCTCGTGACGCCTCAAGGCCAGGTTGTTTACGACGATCGCGCCGGCAAGCCGAACAAGGCCTATGGCGCCGAGCTCGCCCCCGAGCGGCTCGCCTCGATCACTAACCAGGTGCAGGGCCGGATCCGCGACGAGGATCAGGCGGCGGCGGTCGAGCGCGGTCTGCGCCAGGACGACGCAAAGACCAAGTTCACCGCGCACCTGGCCAGCCTCACCACCACCGGCGCTCCGCTCGACGGGTTCGACCTCGAGGATTACAAGACCGCGTTCCCGCCGCAGGAGTTCGAGGCGATGCAGCGCCAGGAGCAAGAGGCGCTCCGGCTGAACAAATGGATGGGCCCGATCGCCAACGGCTCGCCGGCGGATATCCAGCGCGTGCGGCAAGAGGTGGCGCCAGTCCCGGGCTCGGTGGATTTCGACCAGCAAGTAAAGGACCAGGCCGCTGTCGAGAAGGCGATCGCCGATCGGGACAAGGCTCTGAAAGATGACCCGGCGCTCTATGTGATCCAGAACGATCCCCAGGCGCTCGCTGCATTTCAGCAAGTCGAGGGCGCCGACGATCCGCGGCCGCAGGCCGGCGCCGACAAGCGCCTCGCCGTCGAAACGATCAAGCAGGCGCAAGTCCGCATGGGGGTGAACCCGGCGGAGGTGCGCGTGATGCCGGCGGCGCTGGCCGATCAGCTCGTGAGCGATATCGTGAACGCGCCCACTGACCAGGTGGCGATGCAACTCGACGAGGTCGCGAAGGATTACGGGCCCGAGGGTCTGGCACAGGTGGCGAGCTCCAAGGGATCTCCGCCCACCGTGAAGCTGGCCGCCTTTGCCGACGATCCCCGGGACGGTCTAATCCGCCAGCGCATGATCGAGGCCGGCCGGATGAAGCCCGAGGAGCTCAACGCGGCGGTGAAGGCGCGCGGGATCCAGGAATCCGATATTGACGAGCAGATCACCGCCCATGTGCAGCCGCTCCTCGACACGATGCCGGTCTCTTCGGCCGCGCCCTACATCGAGGGATACACGGCGACGGTCAAATATCTGGTCGGCCGCGGTATGAGCGCCAAGGAGGCGGCCAGTACCGCATGGGCGCCGTTCGAGCGGGCCTATGTGTTCCGCAGCACCTACCGGATCCCGACGGCCTATGATCCCGACAAGGTCGACAAGGCCACAGACCAGGCGATTAAGAACCTGCCCGATACGCCCCTCGAGGTGAAGGGCGGCGGCGACCCGCTGCTCGGTGACGAGCACATGAAGGCCGCCACCGTGCAGGATCTCCGGGATAACGGGGTTTGGGTCACGAATCAAAACGAGACCGGCCTCGTGCTCACATATGGGGATGATTACGGCACGCCCGGCGATCCTGTCTTGCTCGCAAACGGAACCAAGTTGGAGGTGCTCTTTGCAAATGCCGTTCAGCCGCCGCCCGCGGACGCCCCTGTTACGCCCTACTACATGGGCGGCGCTTCGTTCATCCCAGGCGCACAGGCCTCCCAGGCGGCTCCGCAGGCGGTTAAGCGGCCACCGGGCAAAGCGTCGCCGGCGGGCGCCCGGGCGCTCGAAGAGGCAACCGGCGCCAATCCCCCGACCGTAGCGACGCCCTTCGGCGACACCCGGGATGCTTTGAAATTCATGGCGACCTCCGGCGTGCGGAAGCGTGCGAAGGCCGGCGACGCGGCGGCCGCGGCCGAGCTCAAGCAGCGGGGGCTCTGAAATGGGAACCTTGATTTCCGAGGATCCGGCGCCGATCAATACCGCCGAGCGTGTGGCCGGCTATAGCAACCTCTCGACCGGAGTCGGCGCCGAGGCGGCCAGCCGGCAAGCCTGGTACAACAATCCTATGAGCGCCGGCATACGCGCCACGAATCTACGCGATGCCGAAAAAGGCCAACAAATCAGCCGATGGGGCGGATTTCGTGAGCCCAACTCGGCCCTTCTCGAGCCCGACGATGCGAACGAACGCTATGGGATCCCTGGCGAAATCACATTCAAGACGCCAGTCCGCGAGAACGCGGCCAAGCTCACACGGGAATGGGCGATCGAGCGGAAGCAATACGAGGATTCGCTAAGTCGGGCTCGCTCCGGGTTCCTGCCGGCGACCGGGCGCTTTGCGGCGCAGTTGCTCGCTTCGGCCGCGGATCCGCTCAACATCGCCTCCGGGTTTATCCCCGTGGTCGGCGAGGCGCGTTTTTTCAAGCTGGCGGCCACTCTCGGGAAACCCCTGGCTCGAGTGGTCACGGGCGCCGCGGAGGGCGCGGTAGGTGCAGCGGTGATCGAGCCCATGATCTACACCCAGGCGCAGCGCGAGCAGGCGGATTATGACGGGTACGACAGCCTGCTTAACCTATCGCTCGGCGCCGGCCTCGGCTCGATCGCCCATGTGGGCCTAGGTGCGGCCGGCGACTGGCTGCGAGCGGCGCCCAAGGTCAAGAACCAGGCCAAGCATCAAGCGGCCCTCGCTGGCGCTATGGCGGCTCTGGAAGAGGGCCGGCCGGTCACGGTGGCATCGCTGATAGATGCTGTGGGACGCATTCAGGCGGCCGCGGCGGGCCCGGAGAAATCGTCTGGATTGAGTCCGGCCGAGCGCAGCACCTCGGGAGTGGCCACCGGCGCCGAAGCGAACCGATCGGCAGCGCCCGACGGAACCCAGGCCTTAGAGGCTGGATCCCAGGCGGCCAATACGAATTTGCCAGGGGCGGAGCCAGGCCTAAAGGCCAGCACCGAACCCTCCCAAACCCTCGGAACCGAAGTCGGTCGCATAGATCTCTCCTCTTCGCCCAAGGTCTACCAGGCGGTGAATGACGTCAATAGCCTGGTCTCGGCCGCAAAGGAAGGCGAAGCCGGCGCGAGGGATTGGCTCGAGCCTATGGTCGATGGCATAGAAGGGGCTCATTTCACCGGCGTCCGAGCGAAAAAGCTGCCGGCGATCGAGAGTAAAATCGCCATTGGCAAGCGGCCGGATCAGATCTCCGATTACCTCGGCGCCCGGATCGTGGTCGATACCGTCGAGGCCATGCGCCAGGTGATCGAGCGCCTCAAGGCCACCGGCCAGGTGCTCGAGGTCGACGATTTCATGGCGGAGGGCAAGAACGGATACCGGGCCGTTCATCTGCAGATGGCGGCGCCCGACGGCAAGCACAGCTTCGAGCTCCAAATTCAGCCGGGGGCGATTGCAGCCGTTCGTAAAGAGGCCCACGCCATCTATGCCAAATGGCGCCGCAAGCCCACGAGCGAGTTCACCACCGACGATCTCGCGCGCATGGACTCCGACATGAACCAGATGCGCGGGATCCTCGACGGCGCTTGGGCTAAGTGGCTTGACCAGAACCAGGGGGTGCGTGAAACTGCCGCTCTCTCAACGGGTTCGGAGAATGTTTCCCGTGGCGAAGCATCAGCACCATCACCCGGATTGCAGCAAGTGCGGCCAGCCGAACAAGCGGGCGCCGGCGCAGCGGTATTGCCATTCGTGCCACGCGGCCAGGATGCGGCTGCAGCGGGAGAAGGCCCGCGAGGCGTCGTTATCACGGCGAAAGGGCGCAGAGTACCAGTCACGTATCAGGTTGTTGAGGCGTCGAGTCTCACCACCTCCCACGGGGACGATCTAGCCGCCAACCCCGCCTTTCCCGCGGATCTACAGCCGCGCGACCGTGGCCGGGCGGCGAGTGCCGGCCAGGTGGCGAAGATCGCAAATTCCCCTATCCCTGAATGGCTTGGCCGGAGCAACACCACCACGAGCGGGGCGCCGATCACCGGGCCCGATGGCGTTGTGGTCGAGAGCGGCAATGGCCGGGTGATCGGCCTCCGCCGGATGTACCGGGACAACCCCGCGGGTGCGGCGGAATATCGCGCTTACCTCGAGAGCGAGGGGTTCAAGACCGAGGGCATGAAGGAGCCCGTGCTGATCCGCCGGCGCACCGCGGAGCTCGATCCACGGGAGCGCCAGGCCTTCGCGCGGGAAGCGAACGAGGACAGCACCTTGGCCATGTCGGCGCCCGAGCAAGCGATGGCCGATGCCGCCACCATGGGCCCGGGCCTCATCGAACGGCTCAAGCCGGGCCCGGTGACCAGCGAGGCCAACCGGGAGTTCCTGCGGTCCTTCATCGCCATGTTGCCCCAGAGCGAGCAGGGAGCCCTCCTGGGGGGCCGTGGCGAGATCTCGCAGCAAGGCATCGCCCGGGTGCAGGCGGCCCTCCTGGCGAAGGCCTACGGGGATCCTGACCTCCTCGCGCGCATGGTCGAGGCGACCGACGACAACATGAAAACCGTCGGGAAGGTGCTGACCGAGATCGCCCCGCTGTGGATCAAGCTCCGCGACGCGGCAGCGGACGGCCGGATCCCGGCGGAAATGGACGCGACGCCGGCGATGATGCAGGCGATCGAGCTCATTCGGCGAGCCCGGGATCAGGGGCACAAGGTCGGCGACCTCGCGCGCCAGGTGGATATGTTCGATCCCGAGGCGGAGAAACTGCAACTTTTCCTCCAAATGATGTACGGGCCCAACCTCAATCGGGCGATCGGCCACGATAAGCTATTGTCTGCGCTCACGAATTACGCCGAGCAGGCGCTCCAAAACACGACGGACGCGCGCCTCCTCGGGGATCCGCTCTCCGCCCGCCAGCTGATGGGCGGCGTCGTCGAGGCGGAGAACGTCGACCCGCGCCAGGCGATGAACCAGGCGATCGAGGAGCAGCGCGCCAGCCACGAAATCCAGCCGGAGGAAAAGGCGACGATCGCCCAAGTCGATGCGCTGGCGAAGGACGTCGCCGTGCCGGAGACCCTCGAGGCTGCGCAGAAAGAGGCGGCCGCGATGGACGAGGAAATGACGGCGCTGCTAGACGCGGCTCGGGCGGGCGGGCTACTCACCGCCGGCGACGAGGCGGCCCTCACCAGCGCGGCCGATGATGCAAAGCTGGCAAAGCAGCGGGCGAAGGGCATCGAGGCCTTGGGCGCCTGCCTTGTGGGGAACACGTAATGGCGAGTGAAGCGATCTCAATCTGCGCCGCGGCTCTGATTTCGACCGGGATCACCGTCTTTTTCTGCATGGTGCTCGGCCCCTACGTCGCGCAATGGGCCAATAGCTACCCGACGGGCATCCTGCTCGTGATCTTCCTCGCTTGCGTGTGTCTGCCGATGGCGTTGTTTTGGTTCGTGTTCGATAGGGTTATGGATCTATGAGCACTCAAACCTGCGTCGACAACATCCTGAAAGCGGCGGAAGGTTCGCTCTCGCCGGACGAGCTCGCGGAGATCCTCGGCCAGGTCGAGGGCAGGGTCCGCCGGCGGGCGCGCGAGTTTCCGATGGAGAGCCAGCGCGATCGCCTGCTCGGCGTCGCCAAGGAAATGGCGGCCGAGGAGGAGATCAAGGCCGTCATCGAGCGCGTGACCCGGGCCAAGGCCGTCATCGCAAAGCGGAAGCGGATCAGCTTTTACGAGGATCGAGAGAGCGAACAGGTGCCGCTGGCCGAGGCGGTGAACGCGCTCAACGTCGGATCCGAGAAGGGGTTTGCCGGCGCCGGCGAGTCGGTGGCGGCGCAGACCCTCGGCCTCGAGGTAGAGCTCCGCGGCGCCATGGAAGCGGAGTTCCGCCGCGTCGAGGGCCTGGTCAAGATCCTCAAGAAGCGAGACAAGGATTTCGATCTCGATCTCGCCAAGGAGATTTGGCGGATATCGGACGATAGCCAGCCGAGCACGGGCAACGTCCACGCGGAGAAGGCGGCGAAGATCATCGCCAAATACCAGGAGGCCTCGCGCAAGCTACTCAATGACGCCGGCGCCTGGATCCGCAAGATGCCGGGATGGATCGTGCGCCAAAGCCACGACGCGGCGACCATGCTCTCAGAGGGCTACGCCTCTTGGCGCAGCACGATCACGCCCCTCCTCGACGAGCGCACCTTTGACGACGTCGGGAGCGATGCTGGCGATCGGGAGAAGTTCCTCCGCGGCGTTTACGACAACCTCGTGACCGGCGTCCACAACACCGCCGATGCGGATTGGCTCGGCGGGTTCAAGGGCCCGGGGTCACGAGCGAAGAAGGTAAGCGCCGAGCGCGTGCTGCATTTCAAGGATGCGGCATCCTGGTACGCCTACAATGAGAAGTTCGGAACCGGCAGCGTGCTCGAGGCGGTCTCTGGCGGTCTCGACGCGGCCGCACGCAACACCGCCTTGATGCGGGTATGGGGCCCCAACCCTCGAGCGGCTTTCGATGCCGACGTGCGCCAGCTGGCCGAGCGTGCACGCGATCGCGGTAACGAGGAGGAAGTGAAGAAGCTCCGCCACTGGACAACGGATGCTTTCTTTCGCCAGATCGAGGGCACGGCGAACGCGACCGGCAACCCGGACTCGGCTCGCTTCCATGCCAATATTCGCTCGCTGATCTCCTGGACGAAGCTCGGCGGCGTGGTGCTCTCGGCGTTTCCCGACCTACCGACCCGCGCATCGCTCCTCCGACACAACGGGATCAACTACCTCGAGGGGCTCGGCAATGGTCTCGCGAGCCTCGTCGCCAACCGCAGCAACCAGGAACGCGAGGCGATCTTGAGCGCGATCGGCGCCGGCGCCGACGACATGATCGGCGACGTGTTCGCCCGTCACTCGCTCGATGCCAGCGTTTCGGGAAAGATCGCCAAGGGGAATCGTCTGTTCTTTACCTTGGCCTTGCAACGATCTTGGGATAACCGGATGCGCGGCGGCCTCGGCGCCATGCTCTCGAGTGCCCTGGCGCGCGATCGCGGCAAGGCCTTCGGCGCCTTGCATAAGAACCTGCAGCGCGCCCTCCGCCGGTTCAACATCGGTGAGCCGGAGTGGAATGTGCTCCGCCGCATGGATACAACCAACTTCGGCGACGAGCATTTCATGACCGCCGATCGCCTGGACAATCTCGAGGATTCCGCTTTCGAGCCCATCATTGCCGCCCGCATGGCGGAGCGCGAAGCCCGCGCCCGCGCCGAGCTCGCCGCCCGGCGCCAGGCTATCGACAAGTTCACCGGCCGGGCGGCCGAGTGGGTGAATAATCGCCGCGTGAAGCTCGAGACCAAGTTGCAGAAGGCGCGCGACCAGTTCGCGGAGATCCAGCGCGACGCGGTTGCCCGCGGGCAGAAGGTCGATAAGGCGCTCACCGATCGCATGGATCTCCTTGAGCGGCGCCACGATCTCGCCATTTGGGACGCGGATCTCACGCCGGCGGCGATGCGGTCGACCACGCCAGGCGCCGCAAATCAGGGTTTCGAGCGCGGGATCAAGGTCGGCGAGGAGCGCGGCAAGATCGTTCGCGATATCCAGGCGATCGAGGCCAGGCTCAAGAAAGAGACCGCCGATCGAGTGGGCAAGTTGGACGAGCGCGGCCAGCGCCTCGCTCAATATGCCTCCGAGAAAGATCGCGAGTTTTCCGATTTCGTTACGCAGATCGAAACGAAAAAGGCGGCGCAACTGGCGACGCTCGAGGGGGAAGAGGCAGGCCTGCCGGCGAAGCTGCAGGCGATGCGCGACCGTGAGACCAAGTATGCCAGGCGGGATCTCAAGACGAGGCTCAACAGCTATTTCGCCGACGAGGTGCGCAAGTCTGTGACCAAGCCAGGCCCGCGCGAGCGTGCGCTCGCCACCTTCGGCACCGCGGCCGGGACGCCGGTTGGCGAGGCCGTGCGCTACATCATGCAATACAAGATCTTTGGCATCGGCTTTCAGACGATGCACATCATGCGGGAGTTTCAGCGCACCGGCAAAATCGACGCTGGCGGGCTGGCAACGCTCATCCTCGGCACGACGGCCCTCGGCTATCTCAGCATGACCGCAAAGGAAATGCTGAAAGGGCGCAACCCCCGCACCCCCGATACACCTATGGAGGCGGCCAAGGTTTTCTTTGCCGCGATGGCGCAAGGTGGCGGCGCCGGCATCTATGGCGATTTCCTCTTTGGGGAGGCCAACCGTTTCGGCGGTGGCCTGGTGGCGACCGTCGGCGGCCCGGCGGTGGGAACCGCGGAGGATATCTGGCAGTTGAAAGGGAAGCTGCAGCGGTTCGAGGATCCCTCGGCGAATCTACTGCAACTCGGGAAAAATAACTTCCCGTTCCTTAACCTCTTCTATGCGCGCCTGGCGCTCGATCAAATGTTTTTCTACAAGATCCAGGAGGCCATGAACCCGGGCTTTCTGCGACGGATGGAGAAGCGGGTTCGGGATCAGAACCAACAGACGTTTTGGCTCAAGCCGACGAGCGCGGTTCGATAAAGCGGGGGGAAAAATGCCGGATGCAGCGAGCGAGGCTCTCATGATTGCGAAGCTGGCCAAGCAACAAATCGACGCCCACGAGGATATCTGCGGCGAGCGATACGCCTCCATTGTGAGGCATCAGCAATCCTCGGATGCGGGGCGGGCGGTGCTCCATACGAAGATCGAGAACGGATTTAACGCGATCAACAATCGCCTATGGGCGGCGGTGATTCTCGTTATCTGCGCCGAGGGGGCAATGGTGTGGGCCTTCATGCAAGAGGCTTTCCACCGGCCGTAGGTACTTTGATCCGCAACTAATCGGGTGTATGGGGGTTCGCTATGAGCGACGACTCGAACAAGATCGAGGTTAAGCAGGCGCCGACGAAGGCAACGGCGCGGCGCACGGCAGCGATCGGCGTCGGCGGGATCGCCTCGACGACAGTCCTAACTTTCGTGGTGGCCTATTGCTTCACGCTCTACGCGGACGCACATCCGGGATTCAGGACGCCGGTTCAAGTCATGGGCCCCGAGGTCGGCGCGGCGATATACGGTTTCTTTGCCGGCTGCATCACGAGCGGTTGGCAGTCTTTTGTTTCGTGGATGGTCCGCGGAACGCTCGTTTTGAAAGGGTCCGACGATGATCAAGGGGCTTAGTCTATTCATCTTTGCGACGGTCGCCCTGGCGCTGGCGGCTTGCGCGAATCCCTTTGCGCCGGAGGATCCGACGATCCTCGACCAGGCGCATACCTTCGGGAGCGGCGTCGAGGCAACGCAGATTGCCGGCCTTACCTATCTCGAGACAATCCAGCCGAGTGCCGAGACCGCGGCCAAGGTCGACGCCGGCAGTCGATACCTCGAGAAGCTCTCGGTGAACGTGCTAACTTGCGCGCTCGAGCTCGACCAAACTGTGGCATCGGACAAGGCGACCGATCAGCAGATTACCGACAAGGCCTCGACCTGTAGCCAGTTGCTCGGGGTGGGCCTCGATGCTCTCGCCACCTTTAAGAAATTCCTAGGAGGAGGTTGATATGCCGGCGTTACCGGGCGCCATCATGGGCGCCATTGCCATCGAACAGCTCGTGGAACCTTACCTGCCGATCGCGATTGATCTCCTTGCCAAGGCGGCGCATGGCCTCTTCGGCGAGAAGAAGGGCAAGGTTATCGACATGGTCGCGAACGGTCTCAAGGGCGGCGTGCAGGAGGCGGCGATCTTCAAGGATCTCCTCGCCAAGCGCAACGCCGGCGAGCACGCCTCCCCGGCCGATATCCTGGCGCAGATTGACAGGATCCACACGAACGCCGATAGGATCCACGACGCGGCCGTGAAGCTCGGCGCACCCGAGGATCCAAAGCCGGGACAACCCGGCGGCTCTGGCGCCTAGATGCGCCTCGACGTCTATCACCACTATCCGCCGGATCCAGCCACCGATCGCAGGCTGGACGCAATCCGCGACGCGATCGCCACCCTCGACCGAAAGGTTAACCGACTCATGACAACCGTAGACGAGATCAGCGCCAAGCTCGATGCCGCAGCTGCGCGCGAAGCTGAAACACAGATCGCTCTGGCCGCCATTCGCCAGGATATCGCCGATATCAAAGCGAGCATTCCCACCTCCGGCGGCGCCACTCAGGAGCAACTCGACGCGCTCGGCGCGAAGGTCGATGCGCTCGGCGCCGCGGTCGACGCGACCGCCACCGCGGCGCAGGCCCTCGATTCCGAGAACCCCGGCGGGCCCTCCGCTTAACCAATACTTGAAGCAGCGACTAGGCAGGAAAGGCCCGGGGAATCCGCCCCGGGCCTTTTTATTTGAACCCCGCGCCGCGCTCGATCGCCTGCGCCTTGATCTTCGCCCATAGCCTTTGTTCCCTGGCATAGAGGCGCTGCGCCGCCGGCCAGTTCTCCTCGACCACGGGGAGCGCGTGCAGGCGGCGGCGGTTGAGGGTAAACAGCCGGCGGAGGCGCTTTTCGGCTAGGTGGAAATGCTTTACACAAATGATCTCGGCCTTGTCGTCGTCGTCGGGTAGACGCTTCCCCGTGCGTTTGCACCATGGCACCAGGCAGCTTATTCGATCCACTCCACACACCCCTCAGTTTCGCATTTACCGTGAACGTGGCCGCGGTAGGCGATGCTCAGATGCAGCTTGCCGCCGCAGCACGGGCACTCGATCACGTCGACGTGATTCTCGCGCTTGTGCGCCTGGCGCCACGGCATGATTGCCTCGAGCACCACGCCGAGCCTCGCAATGCTGGCGCGGTTGAATGCGTCGCGCGTCGCGATCTCCTCGGCCGTCGGGATGCGGAGGTGCTCGCAATGGACGGCGCCCGGCTTGCTGCAGCCTTTGACGTCGAGATAGCAGGGGCGCGCATGGAATGGCACGCCTCGAAGCTTCTCGTATTCAACGCCGGCCTCGCAAGTTTTCGTGTTCTCGTCGGGCGGGCGATAGTGGACGCACCACCCCGCGGAATGTCCTCGGTCGCTCATTTCGGGTAATCCTTGTGCCAAGTGTGTTGTTCACGGAGCGCGGCGAAGTTCGTCCACTTGAGATAGACGGACCCGCAGAGCGGGCATTGCGTCGGGCGGCTGGCGTGCTCCCAGGTGTGGAGGCATTGGACACACCGATAGAGAGCACGCCAGAGGGTCACGCTTTGCCGCCCATGGCGCGAAGTGTTTGGCGACGTAGTTCGGCCACATATGGTGAATCATCGTTCAGCCGCAGTTGGGCGCTGTCGCGAAATGTAATTGTGTCGATCAGGTGCAGCAGGTTATTGGCGGCCTTTGCGAGCGCCATCCGTTCCACCACCTCCGGCGATGCTGGCGGCGGGGCGGAGAGGCTCATGGCATTGGCGACGACACCAGCGATTTCTCGCACGTCTTTAATCGACAGCGCATCAACTAGGCACTGCATATCTGAGTCCATTATGGCCTTCTCAACGAATGCCGCGTCCGCGTTCAACTTGGCTGTGGCTTTGGCTTGCAGTGTTTCGATCATTGCGACTAGGCGCGGCACATGAGCATTCGCATTAATCCGCTCTGAAACTCCAGATAGAAGATATTTTGTGCGGGCCAGAAATGCCAGATCATCGGCGTCTAGCCCCACATCGCCGCCTGGCGCGGCGGGGAGGGCGTCAATAGCACACTCCGCCGATGACTTGCCTTCGATGGCTTCATGCAGGCGGCGTAGTCCAGCGATCAGAACGGCTTCGGCTGCGGATTGTGGCACCCACAGGGTTCCGTCATCGGCCTGTTCGTTGACGATGGCTTGAGCGGCATTAAGGTTAGCCTCTGCCTTCTCTGCCCGCGCACAAGTATCGCGAACCTGCCAGCGCAATTTAATCAAATCGTCGATCCGCGCTTCGGCAACCTGTTGCAGTGTGAAGTCATTCGGCAAGCTGCCGATGTCGGTGTGCGCCAACATTTCACGGGCGGCGATCATCAAGGCTTTAGTTGCACGGATATGGCAAAATAGCTCAGTCACCTGTGACCCGGTGAGGAATGCATCCTCGTCGCGCTGATGCCATTCCCAGAGTTTGGCCAACTCCTCGTCACTCAGCATCCGGTCGGCGGTCTGGTGGGTCATCGAAGTATCCCCGCATATCTGGTTATGACCGAAGTATCAGTTTCGCGGTCGAATATTTCGGCGCTCGTGGCACTTGGGGCTTGGCAAGCCGATGATAGCAACGACTCCGCGCCTTCCAATGTATCCGACCACCCCATCACGCTCTTGCCCGGTTTAGGCCAGCCGGTAACGCGAACTTCATATCGCTGGCCTTTGTCGCCGACATTGTGCGGCTTCCCGCCTGAGTGCGTCATGATTCATCACCACTGCCGCTTGGAGCGGCTGCGTTGACTTGGACTGTACCTTCATCCCAGCCGTCACACGACCGTCCCCAGCTTTCGCGTTGCGCCTTATACATCGCCTCACGCTCAACCGGCGACATTGCATCAACTTTGCGTTTGGCTTCGGCGAGCAATGCAGTCAGATCATCCTCAACCACCCCCGGCCGGGCTGCAAGCTGGCGGATGGCGGTGGCTGCGAAGTCCAGAACATCAGCGGCTTCATTACAGCGGTTCTCATAGGATTTGCCGCTCGCATCTTCCGATGCAGCCTTGCGGTATCCAGTTACATACCGCTCGCACACCTTCGCCGCCGCCTCCACCCCCTCGGCGAATCCACGGTCGCGGTCAGTTGTCATGGGTGGCTCCTTCGCCCCGGTTCGCCTTGAAATACGCCATCAGCGCCTTGATCACGTCGTCGCGGGTGAAGGGGATCGAGCGGGTTGCCCGCGCGAACATGCCGACTGAGTCTGTATAAACGAGCGCCATCACATCGGTCTTGGGTTCGGTAATCCATGTGTGATCCGGTAGCAATACTAGGCCGAATTGTTGTGGGGTGATGGGCAGACGCTCATCCCGCGCCCGCTCTTCGGGGTCGGTTGGTGGTTCAGGGATGCAGCTTTCAATTTCCTGGATTGTGAGGTCAATGCCGTTGATGCCAGCCTTATATTGCTGCACACGTTCGCGCACCTTGGCCCATCGTTGGTCGTCTATCTCTACGCTCATCGGCTTCTCCTGTTCGGCGTGGGTGGTGGCAGTGAGGGCTTGCTCGGCGGTTTCGAGGATGTGCTGTAACGCGTCCCACATTGCGCCGTCAGAGCGATTGCCGTTCCAGTATTCGACGATGTGTTCCAACGCCTCCCGCACCTGCTGCAGCTTCGAGGTCATGGCTTCACCGGCCAGAGGCGCTGTGCTTCCTCGAAGATCGGATCAACCCATTTATCTTGCGGGTCTGCCGCATCCATGCCATTCAACATATCGCCGAGCAGTTCCATGCGTTCGGTGGTACGCTTGCCGACTTGATCAATCAGATTGTCTGCGGAATCAGTACTGAAAAGCGTGGCAAGATCGCCGTGAACATCGGCAATACATCTAGCGAGATGCGCCACGACGCGGCACTGATTGGCAACTTGGTCGCGCTTATGGTTGCTCATTTCACATCCTTCCCATTTGCTGCGGGTGGCGCGGGGAGCGTGGGATGTGCTGCACGCCACAGGGTTTCCCATGCGTTCATGTAAGCGTCCTGCGGGACCGCACCGCCGGCATTATATGGTTGCCAACTAGCACCTACCATGAGCGCCCAATCTGCTGGCGGCTGGTCAAATGTCTCTTTGAGATGCACACAACAGATAGCATAGGCTGCGCCGAGCAACGCATCGTTGGCCGCAGCCAGCGCGTCGCGTTGTGCCGTCAACGTCCGCTCAACCTCGATCAGCCGATCCAACTCAGCCTGGCGCAGACCGTCGATCTCGGCATCGTTGGTCGCGCGTTGTTCAGCAGCCGCCAGCCGGGAGGCGAGGGTGCAAATCTGCGAGCCGTTTTCATGGCCGATCAATCCACCGTCCACGATGCACTGACCAGCGGCAAGGGCGAAGTTCTCGGCAGTCATGGCGCGAATATGAGATAGCAGCGTCAGCACGTCGAACGAACTAGGCCGTTGGGTCATAGCCCGTTCTTGTATGGCGGCAATCTCCGCATCGCTCAATAGTTGGACGGTCATTTATTCGTCGCCCATGTAGCTGATTTCGACCATCGCATCTTGCCACGGCAATGTGCGTTCGGTCGGCGCTGGGTAACGGCAAGCGTCGATAAATCTCATGCCGGGGACGTTGACCCAAAGCGCCAGTTTGTAGAAAAACAGATACAGCATTTCAGCCTCCGTTGTTGCGATATGCGTCGCCCGCGCCACTAACGCCTCAATATCGCCTGCGGTGGGTTGGGTCATGGCCGGTCCCCCACCACCCGCAGCGCGCCATCGGGGCCTTCGATGAACTCAGTGCGAGTTGGTATACGCCCGCCGAAGCCGTACACATCCAACCACACCCTTCGCGGCTCGGGCTTGGGGGCGAGGAGGTCGCGGGTCCAATCGCTGCCGTCAGCAAAGGTGCCGTCAGGTCGGCCCCGCCATGCTTCATTATTCCGCACACAGAGCAATTCACCATTGGGGAAGACATGGGCAACCATAGCGTCCCCGCCGTCTCCATTCGTCTCATACGTCTTGCCGACTTCAAACATCTGCATCCTCCTTCCCATTTGCTGCGGGTGGCGCGGGGAGCGGGCGCCATGCGGTTGGCAAAGTCTAGCTTGATGTAATTCGCCTGCACGCATGTCGCTCGCGCGATCGGCTTGCACTGACGGGTGCGCATCCCGGTATAGAGTTGGAGCTCCTCGCCCACCCGCGCGTGGCGCTTGCGGTCGGTGCGCACGGTCTGGCGCTTTGTGCCGGCGAGGATCGGCTCGGCAAATCTGGCTTTGAAGCTATATGAAACCATCACTTCCCCTTGTTCAACTGTGCCTCGAGGGCGGTGGCGAGGTTGCGAATGAGTTCCTTGCCGAGCGATTGCGCGTGATTGCGCACGAGATAGCCGCGGGCTTGGGCGAGCACCTGGCGCGCGGCCTCCTCGCTCTCGATCGCCGGCGCCGTGGATTTCGCCGCCGCGCTCATAGCAGTTTCTTTCCGCCCTCGGCCGGCGCCGCACCTTTCTTCGGATCCGCTGCCTTGGCCTTGGCCGATATCGCAGAGAGCGCGGCGGAATATGCCTCGATCACGCCGGCCTTAATGTCGCCCTCGAGGCGGCCGATGTTGGCCTGGTTGTTCTGCAGCGCGGTCTCGAGCCCCTTCTGATCTTTCGTTGTCGCCATGAAATCGAACAGCTTGCCGAGCTCCACCGCGTAGATGCCAGGATCCGCGATCGTTTCTTTGACCTCGCCTAGATTGTCGACCAGGTCAAAGCCTTCTTTCTCCGGCTTGCCATCGTCGGTGTTATTGCCTTCGCCGTCCTGGTCGATCGGCGCCTTGCTGCCGGCGCCGGTCTGGTAATCGGCCCGGTCGGGTTTCTTCCCTGCCGTCTTGGTCTCGGCCTCGGGCACGATCGCGGTATTGCCGTCGGGCAAATCGACAACGCGGCCCTCCATTTCCTCGGCGGCCTGTTGATTGCCGATCTCCTCGGGGAAGGCCTTGCGAAGTGCTGCAGCCTCGGCGCATTTCTCGAGCATGTACGAGCCCGACCGCTCCCACTTTTCATTCGGGACCGCGCACCATTTCGATTGCTGGCCGAACGAAGATTCATAGTAAATCGTCGGGCCCGGGAACGGCACGCGCTGCCCCTGAACCATCCGGTAGACTGTGACGCGGGCCCATTGAGGGAACGTGACGGTGAGTTTTACCTCCTCGAATTTCGCCGCATCGCCCTTGCCTTCCTTCTTCTTGCCCTTAAATTCCCTCGTCACCATCGGGCCGAACGCGGTTTCATCGCAGCCGGCATATTCCCGGGTTCGCATCGCCGTGGTTCGGAGCTCATTGATGCCGGGCCAAACGCTCTCGACCGTCATGCCGAGAACGCTCGAGTAGATCGGCACGATATGAACCGGGCGCTTGAAGATATCCAGCTTCCGGGTTTTGCAGTAGGCGAGGGCGAGGCCGATCGCGTCGACCGTCTTTGCCGTCGGAAAGATCGAATCGACGAGCACGCCGAATTGCGAGGGCCCGATCTTGAACCGCTCCTGAAACGCGACGGGATACGGTAGGCGGAATCCGCCGAGCGTGGCCACGGCGCCCTTGCTTTGGGATTCACCGGCGATCGGCGCGTCGGTCTTGGGTTTGTCCTTGGTCTCAATCTTTGCCGTGGCCATGTGGTCTCTCCTCTTGCGCGTCGCGCGGTTAGCGAATGTTCGTCTGGGTGTCGAGGTAGATATGGACGCCGCGGATTTCGCGGACGCCGGTCTTGATCGCCGATCTGATCGCCTGATCGTAGGCGTCGACCGGAATGTGGTGGCGCAATGCTTCCAGGTCGAGCGTGGCCACGTCAACATTGGCGTGGACCCAGATCTCTTTATTGAGACTGAGTGCGCCATATTCGCCACGGCTGGCGGATGCCTTTGAGGTCTCCATGTTCTCGGCCTTGATCTCCTTGGCCTCGGCCGCGGCTACTCTGGTCTCCTGCTTCTCGAGCGCCTTGTCGGCGCGGGCAGCATCGCGCTCCGCCTCTTTCTTCTCGCGCTCGGCCTCTTCCGCCTTGCGCTTGTTCTCGCGCTCGGTGATCAAGGCCTGGCGCTTCGCCTCTGCAGCTGCGTCCTCCTCGCGTTGCTTGGCTTGCTTGGCCTCGAGGGCAAGGCGCTCCTCGGCGGCCTTCGCTTCGCGGAGCTCCTTGTCACGCTTCCGGCCGGCCTCGGCGGCGGCCTCTTGCGCCAGGCGTGTCCGCTCGGCGGCCGCGGCGCGTTCCTTCTCGAGGCGCTCCTCATCTTCGCGAGCCTTGCGCTGGCGCTCCTCCTCTTCGCGCTGCAGCCGCAGCCGCTCCTCATCGCGCTTGCGCTGCGCCTCGGCGGCGACGCGCGCACGCTCGGCGGCCTCTTCGCGCAACCGCTGTGCCTCGGCCTCGGCCTCGCGCTGCTTGCGCTCCTCCTCGAGCCTGGCAAGACGGGCTTTCTCCGCGGCCTCCGCCTTCACGCGCGCCGCCTTCTTATCGGCCGCAATGCCGAGGCGTTCCTTCAAGGTGTCGAGCCCCTTTTTCAGCGGCTCCATCGTGGTTTTGAAAATGCCGTCAACAAGCTGCGACGCTCGCATGAACGGCTCCTTCTCGATCTCGCGGGCGCCATCGAGCGATTTCAAGTGGGAGCGGAGGGACTTGGCGAAGTCAGTCCAGGGGCCGAGCTCATCCTCGGTGATCACCTCCGGCAGGTTGCCGAGTTGCTCCTCGAGGTGCTTGGTCCGCGGCTCGAGGTGTGCGTGGCGAGCGAGGATCTCGTCGCGAAGCTGCTCCTCTTTGGGCGGTTGGTTATGGCCGAAACCGGCGGGGGTGGCGGGCGCTGCAGTCATGTTTTCTTTCTCCCAAGGTTAAACTGGATCTTGTTGAAGTCGACCGGCGACCGAGGGGTGGCCTCCGGCATTTCGGGTTCGTGCTCAACGGCGTAGTTTTTAGTGTCGGTCAGAAATCTAAACTCGGCCTCGGTGATGGGTTCGCGGCAGACCCAGAGCCATTGATCGAAGGGGTTCGCGTCGGCGCCGGCGACCGTACAGCGGAGTTGCCAACCCCTTTCGAGAATGTCGCCAGTGTGAGGGCAGCGACCGAAACCGCGCCAGATACGAACAGCAACCCAAGGGCCGCCGCGCACAAGGCGCCGGCGATAATAGCCAGGCTCGGGAGTGTTCGGATCGAAGGCCTCATCGCTCATCGCAGTAGGCCATGAGATCCTCGAGGCTCTTGAATCCCTGGAAATCTCCGGCCTGCTTGCGCCGCACGAGCTCCTCGACGATCTCCGGCGTCCACTCCTGCCAATACTGCGGCACGGGTGCGGCCGGATCCTCCGCCAGGGCCGCCAGCGTGGCGCCGAGCACAACCTCGGCCTTCTGCGCCCGCGCCTTCCAATGCGCACCCCAGGCCTGGAATACGATGGCGGAGAGCGCGGCGCCGGCGGCGAAGGTGACGCCGATCGAGAGCAGATAGTCGTAGAAATCTTGTGGCATGGTTCCCCCTTGTGCTGTGGATCTAGGCGACGCGGCCGCGGTCATACTCGCCCGATCGCCGGAGCAAATGCTCGGCCTCCTCGCGCAACCTCGGCGTGAGGCCGCGCTCCATGAGCTCCCAAAGACCTTGCACCGCGACTCGGCGCTGATTGCCGGGCGAGGTGGGCCGGTTTAAGGCTCTGATGGACAACCACAAAAACTCGGTTTGCGATTGGAGTTGGCTACCGTTTTCCATAAAACGTAGACCTATCAATGTACTTAGACCGATATATGCCGGTATTGATCCCAAGTCAATACCCTTCATATGGCCTATTGACGCAGGATCAACACCCTAGATAAAGTGCAGACCCATGAGCAAAGCCCCTCCAATGTCGCCAAAGCAGGCCCTCGACCAGGCCAAACGGATCGTGGGATCCCAGAACAAGCTGGCGAAGATCCTGGGAATTTCCCCTACCGCCATCAGCCGGTGGGCCCAATGCCCGCCCGAACGCGTGCTCGCGGTCGAGGCTGCAACCGATGGCCAGGTGCCGAGAGAGTGGCTCCGCCCCGACCTTTACCCGGCGGGGTAATCCATGGCCAAGAGCGAGCGATATTACACCGATCGGCCGATGGGCCGCACCTACGAGGAGAGGCGCCAGTGGGATGAATTTATCCCCTGGCCGGCCGGGCTCCGGTTCCAGGATGCCCCCGAGGCCTGCGAACCGGAGCCCGTTCACCGCGGCGGATCGCCGGCGTTAGGGATCTCGATCATGGGATGCGCGGCCGCGATGGTTGTCGCCAGCCGATAGATTCTTCACCCCCCGAAAGGATCCCCCGATGAAAGAGTACAAGAGCCACAAGACCGTCAAGGCCGCGAAGATCACCGCAATCGACACGGCCGCTGGCGCCGTTGAGGGATGGGAGATCCGCATCCACACCGATGACGGCGGCGCCACGGAGTACAAAAAGAACGCGGCAATTTTCGCCCGCTACATGCCCGTCGTCGGCGATTATTTCGTCGTCTATAGCGATGAGTATGTTTCGTTCTCGCCGGCGAAGGCCTTCGAGGAGGGCTACGCCGAGGCCGCGGATCCGCACATGGTTCCGTCGACGAGCGAGGCGCGCACCGTCAACAATGTGATGCGCCACGCCTATCGCGTCTTGAGCGAACAGGAGAAGGCCGACATGCTCCTGATCAAAGACGCTGGCCTCGCTTTCTACAATGTCCTGCACGCGATCGGCGGCACGGATCCCGCTGCCGATCGCTTCGCCTCGCGCCATTTGTCGCTGGCTGCGACGGCCGCCGAGGAAGCGGTCATGTGGGGCGTCAAACACGTTACCAAGTAGCAACCCCGCAACAGAGGAGAGAGCGATGGCGAGCACCGTGAAGAAGGCGGCGAAGAAGGCCGCCGAGGATAAAGCCAAAGCCGAAGCGGCCGCGGCGAAGGGCGAGCAATTGCCGGATCCGCCGAAGCCCGAGGCGGTCGACGTGTCTCGGCCGAACGTGACCGATAACCTGATCGTCGAGGCGGTTCACGCCTATGCGAAACTCCGCGCCGAGGAGGCCAGCGACAAGGAGCAATACGACAAGAGCAAGAACGCCTCGCGCGCCTGCCTCAAGAAATACAAGAAGCTCGGCGTCGATCCCGACATGATCACCTGGTACGATCAGAACAAGGATATCGAAATAGACGAGCTCAACCGGCGCCATGCGAATATCAACCGGGTGGCAAAGCTGATGGAGCTCCCGATCGGCACGCAGCTGGGGTTCGATCACATCGCCGGCGAGACCATCGCGGCCAAGGTCGACAAGAAGAAGCTGGCCAAGGCCGATGCCGAGAAGGGCGCCGGCGGCGTCGGGGTCAGTCTCGATACGATCTACAAGATGGGGAAGGCGACCGCGCTCGATAACAAACCAATCGATATCAGCCGGTGGCCCGTCGGATCTCCCGAGGAGGAGGCCTATCGCCGCGGCTGGAATGAAGTCATGGAGAAGCGGGCAAAGGAAATGGGCGAGCCCGCCGGCGCCGCACATTGATCCGAGTCCTCGCCCTTGATCTCGCGACCGTAACTGGATGGGCCGCCGATGGGCCCGACGGAATCAAACCCGTCGGCGGCACACTGAAACTCAACTACTCGAAAGACGACAACGGCGAAGGCCTGGCCGATTGTCGCGACGGCGTTGCCCGCCTGATCAATCTCAACAAGCCGACCCACGTCGCGATCGAGGCGCCGGTTCCGGTCACGAGCCACGGCCGGATCGAGAACCTGGTCGACACGGCGCAGACCGTGCGCTGGCTCTTGGGCCTGGTCGGTGTCGTCGAGGAGCTCGTCTACCATGCCGGGCTCGAGTGCATCGAGGCCTCGGCGCAAGACGTGCGCGCGGACTTCTGCGGCCATCGCTTCGCCGGCAAGGCCGGGGTGATGGAGCGGCTGCAACAGCTGGGATGGAGCTACAGCGACAACAACGAGGCGGACGCGAAGGCGCTTTGGTATCACGTCAAGGTCAACCTGGATCCCAGCTATACTCCGCAGCGATCGGTGACGATCGGCCGGAGGGCGGGAACGTGAACGAAGCGAAAGCCGAGCGACACGCACGCTGGAAGAAGATGCGCGACAAGGCCGAGGCCTGCTACTGGTGCGGCAAGCCGTTCATTCGGCACTTTGGGCCCGATGCTAATTTCGCTCCCTCGATCGAGCACTTCATTCCGAAGGCGCACGGCGGATCCAATGCCGAGGCTAACATCGTCGTGGCTCATAACGATTGCAACACGAGGCGCGGGACCAAGCTCCCGACCCGGGCGGAGATAGCGCGATACCTGGAGGTGAAGGGCGCCGCCGGCAAGGTCGAGCTCCGCCAGGCCATGCGGCGCATCGCGTCTTTCGTTGATGCCGTGCGGGATCTCGCGAAGTGACACAGAATACCTCGCACGCGGTCATGCAGCAACGGGCCGAGGCGCGCGATAGCCTCGACGATTTCCCGACACCACCTTGGGCGACGCGGGCGCTCTGCGAGCTCGTGCTTATTCGCTATGGCTGGCACGACGAGGATCTCGCGGCGAGCACCGTTCGCGAACCGGCTTGCAATCGCGGTTACATGGCGCGGCCACTGGCTGAGTATTTCGCGGAGGTCTGGGCGAGCGACGTTCACGACTACGAGGCTGGCTATCCCGTCGAGGATTACCTTTTCCCTCAAACCCTGGCGGTCTCGGATTTCACGATCACGAACCCGCCGTTCCGCCTGGCCGCGGACTTTATCCGGCGGGCACTCCCGCTCACGAGGCAGGGCGTCGCTATGCTCGTGCGCAGCGCATTCACCGAAAGCGTTCACAGGTATGAGACCCTCTTCAAGCACACCCCGCCGGCGGTTGTCGCGCAATTCGTCGAGCGCGTGCCCATGGTCAAGGGCCGGTATGATCCAGATGCGTCAACGGCCACCTCGTATTGCTGGCTCCTCTGGGATCAGGGCGGCACGCGATCGGGAACGGATTACGTGTGGATCCCGCCATGCCGACGGAAACTGGAGCGAGCGGGCGATGCTCCAAACTCTTGACGGCGTTCGCCTCGGCGCGGATCTCGAGCGGTGGGAGGACGAGGGCGGAGCCTTGGCGCCGCCGTGGCCCTTCTGGTCCGAGCTCCGGGTTCTTTGGCTCGAGCCCATTACGATCGTAAGCGGCCCGCCTGGCGCCAAGGTGCTCGTGACCGAGCTCAAAGAGGGCGAGGCACCGCCGCCAGCGCCCGTGAATTTCCGCGGGATCGTAAAATAATCAGGCTTGACGGGGAACGAATCCACGGTTTTGCTGCTTTACATCGAGCCTCGTACCGCCTTCACCCCCCTTGCGCCTATCGGTGAACGGAGTTTAGGTTCGAGACAAGCGAAACGATTCGCGCCGCCTCTGGCCAGAGGACGCGATTCGGGCGGCGGTGAAAGAGGGCTTTCCCTGCAAGGGGCCACTCGCACCCCGCCCCGCTTTAACCTTGCAGGAGATCCCATGGCGCAATTCCCGGCACTTCCCCTGTGGACCGACGCATTGCTCGGCGACACACAGCACCTCTCAATGGGCGAGTTCGGCGCCTACATTCTCACCCTCATCGTGGCCTGGCGCGATCCAGATTGCAGCCTTCCAAACGACGATTTGATCCTCGCCAGAATCACCCGGGCCGGCCGTCATTGGGCTCGAGTGAAGCAGAACGTATTAGGATTTTGGACCCTCGGCGCCGACAATCGGTTCCGCCAAAAGCGGCTTTCCGCGGAACGGTTGAAGGTACAGGAACGGTCCCAAGCGTTGGGAACCCGTCGAGCAGGTAAGTCTCGGAAAACAAAAGAAACCACTCAATCTACAGATTCACAATCCATATCCATATCCATAAAGAAAGAAGAAGATCCAGTTCTACCTAGAGATCCAGTTCTACCCTCTAACACCCAGCCAAGCAGCAGCAACGGGGCCGCGGCGCATCCAAGGTATCGGGAGGTCTGCGACAAAATCGAGGGCATCGTTAGCACCGTGACCACGTTCCCGTTCACCCGTGGCCGAGTGGATGCCTGGCTCAAGGCCGGCGCCGATCCCGACCTGGATATCTACCCCACAATCGAGGCGCGAAAAAAGAAATGGTCCGGCCGGGATCTGGTTTATTTCGATGGCGCCGTGGCCGATGCGATCGCCGCCCGTACCCGCCCGCTGGATCCAGGCTCGAACGTCGTCCGAGTCCCGAAATTCGACGCCGCGGCCTACCTGCAGCAGCATTTCAACGATGACGGCACGGCGAAGGAGCAAACCCAATGAATGTTTCGCAACTCGTGGCGAAGATGGCGCAAATGTGGCCGAACGCCTTCAACGATCCGGCGAAGCTCACCGCCTGGACGGAGACCTACCAGGAGCAGCTTGGCCATTTGCCCGCCGGCGCCCTTGCGGAGGCCTGGCGGCGCACGATGGGCGGCTACACGGGGATGCGGCCGCCCTTGCCGGCGGACATCCTGGCGAACGTCCCAGACGGCAAGGCGCCCCTGTTGAGCGGGGTTCCTGGCGCCAAGACCATGAAGGGCATGGCCGAGGCGCTCCCGGAGATCATGGGCGATCTTCTTAACGATTTCTGGACGAACCTCGGAACCTGGTTCAACGAGGAGCTCGATCGGCGCGGGATCGAGGAGGAGCGGCGCCCCAAGGTGGCATGGGCCTATCGCGACGCGCTCCGGCGCGTGGCAGAATACCAGGCGCAGCGGATCTACTGGCAGGGCGGCGAGCGCGTGCTGAACCTGGACGCGAACGGCGGGTACTATCGCACCTGGTTAGATGCCGCCTGGCATTGGGGGAAAAAGCCCGCCGAGAAGCGGGCCGAGTTCAAATCCCAGCGGCTTGGGGATCTCGCCGCCTCGATGGTGCAGAAGGCTATCGAGCAGCCGCCGGCGGCCGAGGCTTAAACCCGACCTTGGCATCGGCCGCGGCCTGGCGGATAGCGAGAGCAGCCCACCGCGGCGGCCGCCCGCCAGGAGAGCACCACCGATTGACCGTGCGGAATCCAATCCCGAGCATATCGGCCGCGCCCTCCTGAGTGAGATCGAGCGTGTGCAGGAGAGCGCGGAGATCCGCCGGCGTCATTCCAACTCTCCCAGCACCTTCAAGATTTCCGCGCCGATTTGCGGGACGATGGCATTGCCGTAACCCCGCAATCGTCCCACTCGGGCGGGTAGCCCATGACCCAGCGGGAATGTGCCGGGTTCAACTGCCCTCCACTTTCCATCCCGGCATCGGAGCCAGTCAGCATCGTGCCAGAAGCCGTTAGTCGCGCGGGGCCGCCAGGAGCCTCGGGTATCGTCCGCGCCATCTGATCCAAGCCCATTTCGTGTTTCCGATTGCCCGACCGACTCCTTTCGGAGTCGGTCGCTGGCGTCGGCCACCCGTCCAGCAGGTTTGCCACTTGCTCGTTGAGCGGCCGTCCCGCCCGGTCGGTATACATCTGGGCTCCCGTCCGGGAGCCCTTCCCTTCCCGCGCCTGCGGGCTCGCCCAATTCGAGAGGTCGACCGTCTTGCGGCCGCTGTCCGTGTTGCCCGCTTCGTTGTAGCCCTTCTGCGCCGGCGTTCCCGCCATCGGTGTCGGCCATGCCGCCATTTCCGCGGCGGCTCCGATCTCGGAGCCGCCGCTCTCCATCCGGCCCAACTCCTTCTTGCGTTCGGCGCTCTCCGCGCCGCCGGTCGGCGTCCGAGGTGTGGGCCAACTCGTCAGGCTCGTTTGCGCCGTCAACGTGTCCGCTACTCCGCGGGAATGCCGCATTCCCGCGCTCTCCGCGTCCTCCGCCCGAGAAGTGGCCCATCCAGTAGAGGCGTTGTCGGATGTGCGGCGCGCCGAGGCCCGCAGCGCATATATCGACCGCCCCGAAGGAATAGCCCGCAGTTTCCATGTCAGATTGAACAAGCCCGAGCCATCCTCGGCCGTCTTTGGACGCAACCTGTTCGCCAGCAATGTACTTAGGTCGGAGGGCAGTAACGAGGGCGAATAGGTCCGGCCAAAGATGGCGGTCATCCGATGCCGATCCTCCTTTTCCCGCTGCGCTGAAGGGTTGGCAGGGGCAACTTCCCGTCCAAAGAGGTCTAGAGTCGGGCCATCCGGCGAGGCGGGCGGCGTAGCTCCACCCGCCGATCCCGGCGAAGAAGTGGCATTGCGTATACGCTTTGATATCATCGGGTTTCACGTCCTTGATGCTGCGCTCGTCGACGTCGCCGGGTGCGATCAGGCCACGCTTGATAAGCTCGCGCAACCACGCGGCCGCGCGAGGATCGATCTCGTTATAGTAGGCCGGCGTCACGTCCGCATCCTCTTCGCCCGGAGCTCGACAAAGGCGCCGGTCAACTGGCGCTTGGCCTGGCGCAGCAATCGCTCGTCGCCATGTGTCAGCACCTCGAGGAGCAACGCCTTCTCCTCGAGGTAGACCGCAGCAAAGCCCGGATCGTATTCGACGATCGTCCGCGTGTTGTCGATTAGATCCGCGAGCTTCACGGTCAGCGCCCCGGCCGGCGCCTCGGCGATATGCAGCCGGTCGATCGCCTTTCGCTTCGAGCGATTGCCATCGGCCGGCGTGGACTTGTCCGAGAGATAGAACACGAACAAGCCCACCACCGGGCCGAACAGTTCATAAATCTCCTCGTGCGTGACGCCGCAATCCTCGACGACGTCGTGCAGCCATGCCGCGGCGATCGCCGCCTCGCTCACTGTGACGGTCGAGACCAGCGCCGCCACCGCCTCGGGGTGCGTGATATAGGGCAGGCCCGTATATTTCCGCACCTGGCCCGCGTGCTTTTCCGTAGCAAACGCGCGGGCCCGATCGATCAAGTCGGTTTGGTTCGGCATTTTTCTACCTCCTCCTGCCCGAGATCTCGCAGCGTTCGGATCGTCCGAACAGCGACGATCCCGATCGCCGCCGGCACCGTGACCCGCTCGACGACGTGAATCTCCGCAGCCTCCATCGCGAGAAGCGACATGGCCGCGTGGTGAAAGAGCGTGGCGCGCTGCTTGCCAGGCGGTGCGAGCCCCACCGTGCGAATTGCCGTCGCGATTAGATCGTCGCCGATTTTCGCGGCGAGATCGCGCATCACGGTATCGCTGAATGATTCCTGCGCCATCAGTCCACCGCCTCGGCCTTGTCCATCGTGCGCAGCAACTTGAGCACGGCTAACCGCTTCTCGTGGGTGTAGCTGCCAAGTTTGCGGGCGATCTCGAGCGTCGCCCGATCGGTGAGCTCGAGCGGCTTCTCGATCGCCACCTTGAGGCCCATGGTCTGCGCCGGCGATTGCTTCAGCACCGACGGCCGGATCTTCGCCAGCAATTCCGCCGGCGTGGTCTGCAGGCAGGTTGCGATATCGAACAAGCGCGAGACCGAGATCCGGTTGGCGCCGCGCTCGTACTTCTGCACCTGTTGGAAAGTCAGCCCCATGGCCTGCCCCAGCTTATCCTGGCTCACGCCGAGATAGATCCGCTGGGTTCGGATGACGGCGCCCATTTCGACGTCGATCGGGTTCTGGAATCCTTTCGAGGCCATGCGGCCCGACGATTTACGCTGTGACATTTGTAGCTCCTTGTTTGGGGGGTGAACGGTAGGTTAGGCGTAGATGTGCAAGAGCTTGTCGATTTCCTCCATCGTGTGAATGCGCCACGCGGCTTTGCTCGCGATCGCCGGATCCCCAACGAGCGCGTTGCGGAGATCCGTCATGTACCGGCGTATTGCCGGCGCCAGTTGCGGGCTTTCCATTTTGGCCTCGATCTCGGGAATGGTCTCTTTCACGTCGAGACAGAATCCGTCGGCGAACATCAAGGCCGTGGTGCCGTTCACCGTCGGGAACATCCTCTGCACGAGATCGAGGTTGACGATCTCCGGCTGCGGTTCTTTTCGCGCGGTGTCGACGCGCGTTAGAATGACAAACTTCATGGTCTCTCTCCTCTGGGGTTGCAGTTAGATCTTGGGTTGTCGCGCCTCGATCAGCGCGTAGAGTTTTTCGGCGCGATCGTCCTCGACGTGCATCATCCAACGGAACGGATCAGCGCGAAACTTTTCCCACTGGCCATCCTTGAGCGCGGCCGCGTCCATGATGCCGCGGTCTTTGAGATCGTGAAAATCCAGGTTGAGCAGGATCTTCATCCCGTTCAAAAACCGATACCAGGGCTCGGCTGCATAGTTGCGCGGCATGGTGCCTCCTCAGTTCTGCGCCGCCAGCGCGCCCGGATAGTGCTTGGCGATGATG
>OFQW01000003.1_pt1 | contig 58021 bp, 78 predicted proteins | sample 1542941 | NCBI WGS metagenome assembly OFQW01 (sample SAMN07774219, study PRJEB24372) | wastewater metagenome | isolation source: Exp Tend NO 90WW | collected 2016-02 | reverse complement strand
CGATGCGGAGGTTGCCAAGCTCAAGGATGACAACGAATATCTTTATGTTGCCGCAATTGAGCGCGACCAACTCCGCGCCCACATCAATGTGCTGCGGGAGGCGCTTTTGACTTGCAGTGTTGGTGATTTTTCAACAAGTCATGTCATGTACCCGAGTTTTGATGAAGAGCTGGTCGAAGAAGCCCTCGCCGCCACGGAATCTGCGGCGAAAGCAAGAGACATGCTGCCGGAGTATTACAGCGGGTCCTGTGAGGATGTGGCGCAAGCCGTCGATAGGGAAATGGCTCTGCGTGACCGTGCCGAGCAACTTGAAGCCGACCGCGAAAACCTGTTGCAACTTCTGGAATCTGCCAGTGAAGTCATTGGCAGGTTTGTGTCCGACGAAGGTTGGGCGCAGTCCGACATGGACATGATGGATACCATCGACGCAAAGATCGCAAGCATGCGGAGGGCAGCACAATGAAGCGCACCCTGCTCACCCTGCTCGCCGTCGCCGTGCTCCTGTTCGTCTGGTATGACGGCGTGAAGTACGGCTGGTGGATGGCTACATCATCTGGCAGCGCGGCCCTTTATCGCCTCGATTTCTTCTAGGAGCTTCTCGCCCTTGGTGCGCATCTTGGTGTTGATCTCGGCCACCTTCGTGCCCTCACCTTCGCTCTGATAGGCTTGGCGCTCTTTGCGCATCTTGCCTTCGGCGTTGAAGTATTTCTCCACTTTCGGGCGCAGTTTGATCTCCGGGTGCTCTTTCAGGAATGCCGCAGCTTCGGCGCGCTTGCCATCATCCTTCAGACCTTCATATTCGGCGTTGAGCACATTCAGTTCTGCACTGGCTGAATAGAGATCGCTGCGCACCGCGCTGCTATCACCAGAGCTACCGACAAAGCGGCTGGCCAGAGGCACCTTATACCAAGGACGGTCTTCACTAGCCCTTGAGCCAGTGGCTGTTTCAGCAACGAACTGCCCGGTCTTCATTGCCTCACGGGTCATGCCGCCACCGATCTGGCCGAACACATACTCGATCTGGTCGCCGGTGTAGTTGATGAGACCTGGGCGATACTCGTTGCCGACAATCAGGTTGTTCAACATCTCGGCAATGCCGATAGACAACTGACTCGTGCCTTCCTTGTGCCTTGTGAATCCAGGCGTCGGCCGGCGAGGATCGCGGTCTTCCTTGAAGATCGGCCTGTTGGCGAAGTCCTTGTTCATCATCAGCGCCACGGGAATATCCAGCATCGACGGCGTGAGTTGAAGCATCCAGTTCGGAGTTCCGCCAAGCGGATTGAAAGCGCTGAACGGTTCGAGGAAGAAGCTTTGCGCATGCTTCAGCGCATTCTTCGGGTAAAGCATCGCCTCCATGCCGTTGCGACCCATGTTGAACAGGGCGTTCAGACCCAACGGAAGAGGAATCTTGCCGTAGGTTTTCCCACCTAGCGGGATGATGAAGTTGCGATCCTTCTCGTAGTCAGGCGGCTGCCCGTCATCGAAGCCGGCCGCTGCCAACAGCAGGGCCTGCATCCCACCGAGCGCCGGGAGTGCGTAGAGCAACTTCTTGCCGGCCGACGTGAGGGAAGTGCGCTCTTCCATTGCACCGAACTCGTTGCGGAACTGTTCCTTCTTGAACAACAGTTCAGCCAGGCGCGCGCTACCCTGCATCGCGGCGTTGAAGAACGGGAAGACGGCGTTCATCTGAGCCGTCATGTTCCCGCGCCTGTTGAAATTGACCGACACGTTCTTCGACACCACGGCCGCTTCTTCCGCCGCCCTTTGCGAAGACATGCCGTTGGCCACGAACTTCTCGTAGGCCATCTTGAATGCCGCGGTGCGGGTGGCCAACTCGAAGGCGTTGTTCATGTTGTTGATCGTCACCGGGACGTTACTCAGGATGCGTGCCACCCTCATGCGGCTGTCGCCGTCGAGCCACCTGCCAAAGGTGTCACCTGCTGCTTCAGCCCTTTCGCCGATACCGTGCGCCCAATCCCTACGCACGCGGAAGCCCGGTTCTTGGGCGTATGGTGTCAGGTCCTCGCCGAAGAGATGCTGCGCCTGACGCACGTTGTCCTCGAAGGTGCTGAAGGACTCGCGCACACCAGTCAGGCCGCCCGAGCGCTTGGCGAATTCCATCCACCCTTCCGGTGTGCCGGGGAGCGGTGTCGGTTGGCGCGGGTTGTTGCCGTGCAGTTGGGCATGTTGCCGTTGCAGGTAGCGCATGAGCGGCGCCACGTTCCTCGCCGACTCACCCATGAGCGCGACGGAATCTCCCTTGGTCCAACCGGGAACATTCGCCGAGTTCATATTGACAGCCGAAGCTTGGATGTCACGAATGAAGTTGATCGGAGCGAAGAACGGGTTGTAGCCAGTGCTCGTGCCGACCGTCCAACGCGAGAACACATTGGCTGCCTTGGTCAAGCCTTCCAGCTTCGGAGAATCAAGGTTCTTGAGACCCTTGACCATTTCCATTGCATCGGACGATTGCTCATCGAAGACAAGCACGTGGTTCTGGCCGTTCTCAGGAACGATCAGAACGTTGTCCTTGTTGATGTACGCCGGGTTGTGGCGGACCTGAACGCGATCCTGGAAGCCAGCGTCGTGGGTGTGGAACGCAATGCCGTTGGCGCGCGATTGCGCCGTGGCGAAGGCGCGGGCATCGCCGGCATTGTAGAACTCGATGGGCACACCGGCGCTGTTGCGCACCGGATTGTTGCCCCCGTCGAGCACGTTGTAGATGTGGGTGCGAACGATAGTGCGGATGTTCGGCATCGTATCGACGCGCCACATCGGCCGCAGTTCTCCACCGCGGCTGCGGTACATCGGGATTGCCCTGCTGCGGGCGGTGCGCAGCAGGGTCTGAGCGATCCTCGCCTTCTCCCCGCGATCAACAATCCTCGTGGCCAGTTCCATCACCGAAGGAATGACCTGCGCGATCTCGGCAGAACTGCCCATCGCGCGGTGCGTGACGCCCTCGCGGACAGAGAAGCCGGCGCCCGTGCCGCCCGTGGCTTCGAGGTCCAGCACGCGCCGGAAAGGCACGTAGTTGGGGAAGAGGTTGTTGCGCCAGTATTCGACCGTCTGCCTGCTCTCAAGCCCGGTTTCGACGGCATAGTCCTGAAGCGCGTGCATCATGTCGTCGTACAGGCGAGCGGCTTGAACAACATGCTCGTTGTGTTCCTGAGCCATGTAGGCATCGGCGCGACTGGTGGTCAGCGACTCACCGTTGTAGGTTCCTGACGCCGGGCGAGTCTCTTGATCGTAGCCAGTGGTCTCACCGTTCCTTTCCTGCAACGGATTGATGCGTGCCATCGCCGTGTTGTACTCACGGACATGGCGCATCACCAGATATTCTTCAAACTGCTGCCGGGTGATGTTGTTCCTGTTGAGCAGGTTTTCGATGTTGGCAAGCGGGGTGCGCACCAACTGCTCGAACTGAGACTGACGACGACCCTCGAAGCGGTCGATTGCTTTCGTAGTCGAGATGTCACCCAGGATGCGAAGAATGCGACCGAGCGTGCTGTGTTTATCCACAAGCAGCGCGCCGATCTTCTCGACCATCCGTTCCTTCCAACCGAGCCGTGCTCTTGGCGCGATCTCGATCTCGTTCTGGCTTGGCGGCGAAACCATCTGCGACACGATCGCGGCTTGGGCCTGCGGGGTGGCGGCCACATCCGGGTCGGACGGCGCGGCGTCCATGCTGAAGAGCACTTGGCGCCCTGAGCCTGCTGCACGGAATGCCTTGGATGCTGCCTGCGCGGCGCCGTACTGCTCCGACATGCGCGCGACGACCTCTCTGTCCATCTCTTCCGGCGTTGAAGGCTCTACGCGCTCCTGTTCTTGCAGGGCGCGGATTTGAGCATTGATCTCACCACGGCGCTGCGGGGTGGTTTCCGGGCGACGATGCTCTTCAAGTAGCGCCTCGACCTCGGGAGTGACCCCGGCATCCCTGGACATGAGCCAGCCGCCGGCCTCGCTGCCGAAGGTGCGGGCCATATTGACCAGAACCTCCGGGATGTTGGCATTCGGGTTCTGCTCGAAGTCGTTCAGCACCTGTTGGCTGATCATCGAAAGCGTGGCGATGTCGGCGCCGATGCCACCTGAACTCGAACGGTCGAAGCTCTTCAGTTCGCTGATCTTGTCGCTCAGTTGGCGCTTGGTGATGACCGTGCCGTCGGCAAAGCCGCGCGTGTCGATCGGGTCGCCGACGGCGGTGTAGGTTTGGCCGTCTGGGTTGAGCACCAAGTTGCCAAGAGCGCGGGCCTTGCTCAGATAACTGCCATCTTCGCGATTGATGAAGGCGTTGTGCAGGGTGCGCAGCACGTTGGCGCCGATCTTCTCTTCGGCGCTGAGTTGGTTGTACGCTTCCGGTTGCCCCTGTTGGCCTTCCCTCGGATTTGCGCCACTGCCGACCATCGGGCTTAGTGCTTCAGGCTCATTCAAGCGAAGACCCTGCAACATGCTCTGGACTTGGCGACGCACGTTGTTGTTCGTCAGCAAGCTGCCGGATGAACGGCTCGAAGCACCACGCAGGTACGCCATATCGGCCGCAACACGGTAGGCGATGTCGCTGCTGCCCGGTGCATTGGAAAGTCCGGTCGTCGTGTTGCTTGGACCAAGGCTTGCGTATGCCGTCGGTGTGTCTCCGGCACGGTTCTTGGCACGCAGGAATGGGTTGGCCGGATTACCGCGATTCACACCGTACAAGGAGATTGAAGCAGTGCTTCCGCTGCCGTTGAGGCTGATGATGATGTCTTCACGCGCCGGAGCGGGTTGGCCGTTAGGCTGTGCCCACTCCACTGCCTTACGATGGAAAGCGTCGTTGTAGCGGTTCTTCAGTTCATCGAGATCGGCTTGGGTCAAACTGTTGCCGTTGGCTCGCACACGCGCCTTCAGATCATCCAACGGGATGTCGGTCGGCTCAAAGATGCGTTGGCCAGGGGCACCAACAACCGTGCGCCAGAAATCGGCGAGCCGCTTCAGGGCGCCGCTTTGCCGGGCATTCTCAAGCCGCCTGTTGTAATCCTGCTCGACGCTCGGAGGAACAAGCTCGGTGTTCGGCACAGCGGTTTGAGAGGCATTTTCATGACTCGCAACAGGCGCCGTGCCAGGCCATGTCGGTGTTCGTTGGCTGAAAGTGTGCGTTGGCATTACCACAAAACGCGGATGCGGAAGAGGGCGACCGCTCTCGAAGGCGTTGCGGTTCTGGATGGCACGGATCAGAGCCGCTGTTCGCGGCATATTGGTTTGGTTTGTTGTGTGGTCGCGCGCCTGCTCCAACTCACTTTCTGACATGGTTTCCAACCGGGCACGGTCCAAGTCACGACCCTGCCAAGTTCCGTAAGTGATCTGGCGCAACTCAGCTTCTGCGGCATCAACCTCGGCCTCAAGCGACGCCTGGGTCGGCCCCGCCGGTGCGGCTGGCGCGGTCGGCGCGGTCGGCGCGGGTTGAGAAGCGAACGGTGTCGTCGGGATACCCGTGCGGCTTGTGTCGGCATCCAGCGGCGGTTGGATGAACGGTCTTCCGGCGCCGGTGCCGGCGGGTGCGGTTGTCGCGCCAGTCGGTGCGGCGGGTGCGGTTGTCGCGCCAGTCGGAGTACCGAGCACTTCATTCATCCTGTCATTCGCCCACCGCACTTCATGTGACAAATTCAGGTTCTGATTGTTGAACAAGGAGTGCAGGCGCCGGGCCAAGTCGCTGTTCTGGCGACGAGAGACACGTGGCTGTTGAGCAGCAGAAATGGCACGATCCAAACGCTCACGCGGATCATCCCCGTTGGCGCGAGACCGGTCGGCAAGTTCGCGCATCATGCGGATGATGTCGTTGCGTGTGCGCGTGATGGCACCACGTTGGGCCGAAGTCAGTTGCCTGGCCGGAGTCGGAGCGGGCGCCCCTCTTTGTTGAAGAAGGTGTCTTGCATACACTGCGACTGCCGGATCAACACCCTGAGTGTTGATCAAAGCACCAAGATCAGCGCCACTGAAGCGCTCAAGGGTTTCAACCAAACGCTCCGGGTTGCTGCTTCTCGAACTGTAGTGGTCAAGCACCGCTTGACGAAGGTGCGCGCCTTCGTCGGCCGCAGGTGCAGGTGCAGGTGCAGGTGCAGGTGCAGGTGCGGTTTCCGGCCGCAAGTGGGAAATATCGGTTTCCCAACGCCAGCCGCCGTAAGTGCCGCGCTCGCTCGCCCGGCGACGATACACGGTGTCGGGCCTACCGATTTCTGTGGTGCCAATGGCATATTGGAAAGCATCGTTGCCGTTCGGAACACGGGTGTATGGAATCTCGCGGCCTTGGATGCCGTCCCGCATCAGATCAAGTTCCAAAGGTGCGGGTGCAACCGCCGGTGCAGGTGCAGGTGCAGGTGCAGCAGCCGGTGCAGGTGCTACGGCAGCACGGCGCTCGGAAATGATTGCGCGAGCAAGCGCTTGAAGATGCGGGCGCATGCGCTGAACATCCCGCTCAAGCTCGTCAAGATCGGTGTTGCGAAAATCACCAACAAGACTATCAACCTCGGATTCGGCCGTTTCGGTGTCAAACCCGTAACGATCCATTTCCTCAGCAACAGCACGCTCATACGCCTGTTCGTATGAATCAACCGTCGGTTCAGGTGCAGCCGCAGGTGCAGCGGCGCGACGACGCGCAAGCACTTGTCGCGCAAACTCGGCAACTTCAGGTCGCCTTGTGCTTGTAGTGCGAATTTGAAGAAGTTCGTCGCTTTCGTTTTCAAAGCGAACCATGTCTTCTTCGGTCATGTTGTGCCGCGCCATGACCGCCTGACGTGCCTGTTGGTATGGGTCAGCCGCAGGTGCAGGTGCAGGTGCAGGTGCAGCATTCTCACCGCGAGCGATCTCTGCCGAGCGCGCCATCACGTCTTCGTTGATCCTCAGCGCCAAGTCGAGCGCACGCACACCCTGCCTGTCATGCACACCGAGAAGTCTTGCAACCCACTGACTGAACGCCTGCCAACCGGTGCGGTTGCTCGACACCTGGACGGTATCGAGGAAGGTCTGGAATGTCGAACGGGAGAAGGACTCAGCCAAGAACTCAGCCAACGCTGAACGCTCGCTTGCCACACCCGGATGCGTCCCGTAGAAGGTCTTGCCTTGGGCTTCAGCAGCGGCTTTGACCTGATCGCGCAGAGACTTCAGTTCGACATAGAGCGGGTCGTTCGTGCTGACCGTCCTGAGCCATTGCATCGTCAGGGCGTGCAGGGTTTCATGAATGAAAGTGGATTCGGTCGGCATGCCCGGCCGCTGATTCATCGCAAAGCGCACCGGCGTTCCACCTTCGCTGGTGCGCACATAACCGCGAGCACCGGCGCGATTGGTTTGATAGTCTTCCGGGGTGAATTCCTCGACCTGCATGTCGAGATGCGGGCTGTTCTGAGCGAGCAGGGTTTCCGCCAACAGGCGCCCGGTGCGCGAACCGCTCTCGGCGATCCTTTGGAGATTGGCCCGGAGGGTCTGCCCTTGCGAGTTTTCGAAGGGAACCATGATGCCGGTTTCCATCTGGGCATCACGAACGAAGTTGCTCCACACCTGCTGCGGGATGTTGGCCGGGCGAGCGATCGGGGTCCCGGCAGAAGGATCGCCTGCCATGCGCGCGACGATCGGCGCGATCTCGACCATGCTGTCGCGCCCAGGAATGAAGTTGGCCACGCGCCTGATGTCGTTGGCCACATTTTCAGGCAGCGATGCTGTGGCGATTTCCTCGCCATGCTCAAGGCGACGCTCGCCTTGAGTGAGGACATCAAGCTCGGGGGCGCCGGTGAAATTTTCGTGCTCTTGCAGAGCCGCTTCACTGACAGCGGCGTTGGCAGCGGTATTGACTTCGCTGGCAATCTGACCGCCGGTGCGACCTTGGCTGATTTGCTGCTGTTGGTTGAGACCTTCGACGGCACCTTCAATTGAAGTCGAACCAAGAATCTGAGCCGTGCTTGCTGCAACGCCTGCGTCGATGGTGGCATTGCGCACATCTGCCGGAACAAGACCTTGTTGAGCGGCCAAAGCATTGTCATGTGCCGTTTGCCTGGCCGGGTTGCCAGGATCAGCAGCAAGTGCCTCACGGGTCAGTTCGACTTGGCGCTGCACTTCACGCGCAGCTTGAATTTCCTCGCGGGTGCCGACACCCCCTTGACCAACAATCGGATGCAGACCACCACCCATTACACCGCCGAGAATGCCGCCGACAACACCCGCCTTGTGAGCACCCGTGAGGTCAATTTCACCAGTCTTGGTGAAATCGGTGATGGCGTGCTCACCAAATTCTTGCCCGTACTCTTGGGCAGCTTCAGAACCCATCGCCACGCCCGTGCGAGCAGCAACACCAGCAGCGCCGCGCTGCGACAGGACGGTCGGCAAACCACTTCTGGCTGCTTCTTCAACAGCGCTCTCGGCGGTCTCCGCTGCCGGGCGCCCGGCCAACTTCTTCATCACTGCGCCGCTGATATTGCCCGGCGTGACGATGTTGGTGAGCACACCCAAGGCAGCACCGCCGAGAGCGCCGCCAGTGCTGTCGGTGGCTTCGGCGACATTGCCGCCGATCTGCATTGCCTCACCAATGGAACCCACTGCGCGTGCGGCAACACCGCTTTCCTGGACCAACGCCTTAACCGCGGCGATCTTGCTGACGGCAGCACCCGGAATCAAACCAATCGCCATTGCTCCGGTGGATTCGGCGCTCAATTGCGCCACGAGGTCCTTGTTGTTCCAAAGGTAGGCCGTGACTTCCCCGGCCGTCACATTGGGGTCCTGCATCATGTCGGAGAAGCGAGCGGCCTTGGCCTTGATGATGTCGCTCTTGGCCGACTCCAACTTCTCTTCGGCCCAATTCAGCGGCGTGTCGATCGGGCCAGTGGTCTTGTCGTCTTCAAATCCGGGAGTGATCGCCGAAGCAAAGTTGGCGATGTCGTGGGCACCGCTCACGGCGCCCTTCAGGATGCCTACACCAACGTCAGAAGTGGCTTCGCCCCAGGTGCGCTCGGTGCGCGCAGGTTTTTCCTCGGCAGGCGAACCTGTATTCAAACCCGACCAGTCGATAGAATCAATATCCACCCCTGTTTCGTAAGTGGCGTTTGATGTGCGCGGGTCTTTCTTTTTGGCCATGACGAGTACCTTTGTGTGGGTGATTCGATTCTATCTTTCTGTGAGAAAAAAAGCCACCTTTCGGTGGCTCTTCAGGTTCTCGCGAACTTACTCGGAACGCGGGTCCCACCAAGGCAACTTGGGCTTTGCAGCCGACTGCGCCGGTGCGCCTTGATTTCTCAGATAGTTGAGGTTGCGCTCGGTTGCATCTTCCGTGGCCGGCGCCTCTTCCGGATATTGCAAAATCCCTTGTTGGCGCTTGGCCTCTTTTTTCGCAACGTCCTCGTTGAATTTGTTCTTCATATCGGTGCCGACAGCTTTTGAGGCTTCGCGTAGCGACACGTTGTTGTCCAAAGCATACTCGGTGGTGCGCACCATCATCTTGCGAGTCGCATCCAAGGCGAGCTTCGGGTCTTTTAACGCACCAAGAGCTTGGGTGTAGTAAGCGTTTGCGACGCCCAAAGCTGCCGGATCGGCCTTGGCTTCACCGTCTTTTGAACTGACGCCGATTTTGGAGATGCCGGCCAATTCTTTTTCAATATCCACTTCGCTACCGCCGCCGCCGCCACCGCCGCCGCCGCCGCCGCCGCCACCGCCGCCACCAGCGCGAGCAGCAGCACGCGCTGCTGCGATCTGGTCCTTGGTGTCGTCAGCACGAATCTTGTCAGCTTGGTTGTAGGCTTCCTTGGCCAAGTCTTCACGACCGCTGCGGTTGAGGAAATCGGCCTTGGCATCGTACCAACCGACAGTGCCGGATTTGTGCCCTTGCTCCCTGGCGAAATCGTTGGCAAGCTCTTCGTTCGTGGCATTGCTTTCGCGATTGCGCATGAGGTCGCGTTCGGCCCTGAGAGCCTTCGCCTCTTCAAGGCGCTGCTGCCTGTTCAGTTCGATCTCGTTCTTGTAGTCGGCCAAGTCTTTCTGGGCGGCAAGCTCGGTCTCTCTCCGCCGCTCTTCGACGAAGTATCTGCTGCCGGCGTCGGCGGCGCCTGCAATGGCGTTGCCGATGATTCCCTTGAGGTCCCATCCCATGATCACATCCTCCCGCGCTGTTGGTTGAAGCCTTGCTCGAAGGCTTCTTCCTCGGCGTTGTCGCCGCCCGGAATCGGCTCACGAATCATGCCTTTCTCCTGGGCCTCTTCAACCTTGCCCATCACCTTCTCGGCATCGCCTTCCTTGAAGCCGAACTTCCCGGCGAGGGCGTCGATCACTTCATCCACCTTCTCTGCCGGAATCTGGTAGCCGGCGTAGATGCCGTAGATCAGCTTTTCCATTGCATCGGCAAGGTCGGTTTCGCTGATCTCGAAACCAACCTCGAAGGCGTAATCGGCAGCCTCGAACATGACCACGATCCCGGCCGGGATCATGATCTCTTTCGGGATCGTACCGTTGCCTTGGTTGTCCATCATGACCATCAGGTTGGCAACGCCCTCACCCAACTTGTTGGCCATCGGAATCTCGTCATCCATCAGCAGGTTCTGCACCACCTGGGCCGACTCGGGCGCATAGAGCATCTTCTTGCCGGCGACGACCACACGATCGAAAGCGTTGCGTTGCTTCTCGTCCATGAAGCCGCGCATGTTCTCCACGTCGTCCATGTGAGCAGCAACAGCCGGGCACACGATCTGCGGATTCGGAGGCGGCAGATTTCCAGCCCCGGCCGGAGCAGGCGCCGCGTTCTGAGGCGTCGGTTGCGGTTGCGGTGCCGTTGTCGCTGCGCCAGCTTGCAATGCGTCTTGGAGAATGGGCATGGTGTGTCCTTATGCCGCCTTTGTTGGCGACGAAGTGTATTGTGTCTGGACAGGCGCGCGGGTCACAGGCGCCGTAGCGGCTGGTGTCGCAATGTCGAAGGTCTGGTATCCAGCCGCCTGAGCCGCCGCCTTCTTCGCGGCATATTGCGGGTCGCGCGGGTCAAGTGCGATCGGCACGGCGTTGGCGTTGGCAGCCTTCATCTTGGCAAGTTCGGTTTCAACATTGGTCTGATCGGCCTTGGCTTTATACAGGCCGCTTTGAGCATCTGCCAAATTCTCGGCCGACTCTTTGTCACCAGCAAGGCTTGTGCCGGCCATCTTCAGCGCGCCCATCGCCATCTCTTTTCCGAGCGGGCTGTTCAACTTGTCCCACGCCTGTGCGAGAAGCCCTTTGCTTTCGGTAGCCGCGGGGGCGGTTGCGCTACCAGAAGTGTCGGGAGTGGCGAACCTCTTGGTTGTCTGACCGAATTGGCTGGTTGCATCTTGCGGTGCAGAAGCACCACCACTGGCGATAGCCGCTTGGTCGGGAGTGGCGAAGCTCGGGTTGGTTGTGCCGCCGCTCAATTCCAACGTCCCGGCAGGAACGCTATCACTCAGAGGCATCGCGGCCTTAGTCGGGGCGAAAGCATCGGCCGTGGGTGTCCCGCTCATTGATTGAGCGATACTGCCTGAAGACTCGTAGGCAGGTCCCTCAACCGGCGTTCCTTGCATATTACTGTCGATAGTGCCACCACCTTCGACAGCAATCTCTTTCCCTACTGTCTCACTGCCGCCAGTGAAGATGTTCGAGAAGACGGATTTCGTGCTGTTGGCAAACTCGGTGATCGCTGAAGAACCGCTTTCCTTTGCAAACGCACCGCCCCACCCGGCGTCAGTGGCAAAACTTGAACCGATGGCGCCGATGCCGCCGGCAAGCGCGAGCACGCCACCAATCTTCGTGAGCTTCTTGTTTCCGGTCACGGTGCCGATACCGCTCATCAAGCCACCGGCGATCATGGCGCCACCTGAAAGTTGAGCAGCGAGCGTGCCGGCCGCCATCACGCCGATACCGGCACCCATTGTGGCTACCGCCGCCACAATACCGATCACCATGCCGACCCCTTTGGACTTCAGGTATTCGCCGTAGGCGGCGCCCTCCATCGGGCCACCGACAGGCATGTCAGCGAAGGCTTGGCGGTAGTAGCGGACTTGTGCCGCCTGCTCGAAAGTGTTCATGTTCTGGTCCTCGGCATCCTGATCTCATTCAGGATGAATGTGCGGATGAGTCCATCCATTGTAACGCCAAGCGGCTCGAAGCCCAACCGCTCAAGAAAGCGTGAGTCCTCGTCCTTGCCGACCTTGGTGACAAGGAAAACCTCCTTGTCGAGCAAAGGCTTCAGGATTTCTGTCAGGCGCCGCACGCTCACCTGGGCGCGATTGCGAAAGCGCCTGAACACGGCAAGATGAACTTCCTTGTTGCGCTTGATGATCGTCGCCATGTGGCCGCGCTTCTCATCCACGACAGGCAACATCTCCCAGGGCGCAAGTATCTCGAACGCGGTCTCCATCGACACACCTTCGTCCTGCACAAGGTGCTCAAGCCACGGCCCGCGCGGGCCGGTGAAGAGCGGCGCTTGAGCTTGGTGGATGCGGATGTCGGCGGGCGCTTGCATGGTCAGAAGGTGATGAGACCGCTGATCGAGTTCATGTTGCTCATCATCTGCAAACCTGCACGCAGATAGGCAACCTGGTTCGCAGTGGCATTCGCCTTGGCCGCAGCATCCATTTTGTCACTCTGGCTGATGTCGGAGATGTTCTTGAGGTACTGTTCGTACATGCCGCCAGCGGTCGAATTGGCTTGCAGAAGGGTCTTGTAGTTCGCCTCGATGTTCGCCAACTGCTCGCGGCTGTTCATGTCCATCGCGCTCTTGATCATCTCGTTCTGTTGCCCGGCATTCCATTGGTTCATGGAATTCTGTTGGCCGGTGTTGAACTGATCCGCAACGTTCTGGGCATTTTGGTTTGCCAGCGCCACCTGTTGCAGATTCGAGGCGTTGAACTGGTTCCCTTGGTTGATGTTCGTGGCGTTCGCCTGGGCGAGCGGGACCGCCTGCTGAAGCACGGCGCTCTGCGCAGCTTGGATACCCATGCTCGAATTCAGCAGACCACGCTGCGCGGCCTGTGCGTTGCCGACGTTCGCAGCCTGCTGCATCAAGGGTCCGCCCTGATTCAGGATGCTGCCAAGTTGCTCGGTTGTCGTGGTGATCCCGGCCTGGGCGGCAGCCGCCTGAGCCGGGGTCATTGCGCCAGCGACACCCTGGTTTGCAGTAGGTGTGGTAATCGGCATTTTATTGACTCGGTTTGGGTAGGTAGGGAATCACCCTGACCCAATCGCCCCCGGCGCAAATGTCCTTGGCGGTCGGTGTCGTGATGGGCATGGTGTTTTTCCTTGTTACTGTTTGCTCTTGAAAGCGCCGACTTCATTGAAGAACGTCACAACGGCGCCGACAGTTTTCTGCAAAACAGGCCAGATGTCGTCGAACGAGGCCAACGCCCCGGTGCCGGATTCGTAGGCGCTTTGTAGCACAGAACGGATCAGGCCGAGCTTCTGATTACCTTGGCCGGACGTGGGAAAAGCCGCTTCGATGGCTTTGACGGCGTCAATGACCAATGGGAGCAGGGAGAGAACAACACGGATGAGGGTGAGATATTGCACAGCGTTTTCCTTTCATCAAAATGGGCACTTAACCGAGACTCCGATTTCCGAAGAAGTCAGGAGGGGGAGGCTCTGGTGCAGGTTCAATCTTGGGAGCGAAAGTGGGTGGTCGGGGTTTTCCAGCAACAGGTTCGACAACAGTTTTGTCGCCACCCCTTCCTCCAGATTCACCATCGGACTTAGACGGCAATCCGATTCGGGTAGTTGTGGCAACAGTCGTACCCCCGTTGAGCAGGCCACCAACAACCCCGACAGCAACAGCAATGGAAGTGATCTCCTCGACCGAAAGGTTGAGGTCGTAGCCGAACAGCTTCGCCACACCCAATGCCGCACTGAGGATCGTAACCAACAGGGAAACACGAAGCTGGGCGTTTTTCCACGTGACGGCATTTCTGAGTTCCTTCCCGGCACGGAACGCACCAATCAAATCGCCGATGATCATGCTCTTGCCCTTTCCGATCTGGCTTCTGCCAACGTCATTCCGCCGCGATCTTGGCAATGTGCCATTTCCCGCAAGGGACCGGTCCATCTTCCGGCCCATTCCAGACCGACATTTTCAGCGATACTACCACAAGTTGCGTAGAGAGAGGCGCTGTTCCATGCCGGTTTACCATGCACGATCGGCACAAAATCGAAAGCCCGGCCGAAATTGTGCCAGCTTTCCCCAGCCTTGGCACAGGTGACAATGTTCCCGAGCGGTCGTTTTGCCGTTGGATTCGGCCCTTTGGTCGTCCGACCCTGTGTGTAAAGCGCATTTTGCTCATCATAATCACGCAACGTGCAGTAAATCAACACTTCGATCCCGGCATCCCGGCAAGCCTTTTGAAAAGCCACGGCCTTCTCTTTCACCGTTGGGACCAGATCATCCAGACTGCGACTGCTCATTTCCTACCTCCACTCATTCCGGCCATTCCGCCCATTGCACCACTCATTCCGTTCACCGCCGTTTCAAGGCGGGTGATGCGCTCTGAAATGGCAAGTTGATCGAGCCTGTGTTGATCGAGCACTTTGTCGAGCTTGTCTGAGTTTGCTTTTTGGGCAACCTCTGTTTGAATTTGTTGGCGCTCGAATACCTGAAACTTGACGGCCAACTCTCTGGTTGTAAGAAGGGAACTACCCGTTGCCGACAAAAGGCCAATGATGATTGCTCCGATCAGGTCCTTTGTTTCAAACATTTTGGGTGTCCCTGTGGCGCCAACAACGTGGATCAGTTGGAAGTTCTCAACGATGTGGCGCCACATATCCATCGCTGTTCGATCAGTCCTTCTTGCAAGCGTCGGCGACTGCCGCGTACTTGCTGGTGCAGAGCACCTTCACCGCGTCGCCCTTGAGGTCCAGTGGGGCAAAGCTGCGGGCGGTCTCCCTGATGCCGACGGCGTGGACTTGGACACCGAAGAAGGCCAGAACAGCCAAGAGTAGGATTTTCGTTACGGGTTTCTCCTTGTTGATGATTTTGGGCAAGAGAGCCAGCTTACCCTACTGGTTTGAAACTCTGATAGTAGCCGCCTCCAACACCGACACACGTTGCCTGAGATTCTGCACCTCTGCTACGAGAATGGCAATCAGAGCGCGATAGTCGTAGTAGCTATCACCGTCCCCAAGGCGCTCGTCAAGGGTCGCAAGTTCCTCCGCGATGAAGCCGATAAAGTGTTTGCCTTCGTCGGCTTTGTGGGTGCTGTCAAATACGACGGGACGAAGTTGGTCAAAATTTTCGAAGGTGAGGGGTTCGATATTGGTTTTGAATTTGACACTGGATGTGCTTTCGTAGATCAGACCCCCTTCACCACCGGCACGATGCATGTTGGCAGCGTTTGCAGTGTTGCTCACGTTCGGGAGAAGAAAACCCGATGAGGCAATTTCAAGATACCCCGAACTGGTTCCGATAAAACAATTACCATCGGCTGACGCCCCGCCCATATTGATGGTTTTACCAGTAGCCACGCTTGTTGCTGATACAGTTCCATTATTGACATCAAAAGAGCCAGACGTAAGAGCCACAGTCCCACTGATGCCCCCCCCGGTTTTGGGAAACTTTTCGCTATCCAATTCAGCGAGGGCAGCCTGTACGTTTGTAGCTGCGATGTTGCCGGCCGGAGTGAAACTCGTGCCGGTTGCCGTTGAAGCTGCGCTTGGGGCGCGGCTTGTATCCGTGGGATGTACGTGATCGTAACGCGAACCCTCGACACCGGTTCCCGGAGCAGCCGTGCCGTTCATCAGGGGATTGGTGTTAGAAGGTTGCATACCGGCAGCGGGTTGTTGGGCCAACAGGGATTGTACAAAGGCCGTGGTTGCAAGCTGTGTCGAGTTTGTCGCAGTGCTTGGTGTGGGTGCAGCAGGAACACCTGTGAAGGTGGGAGACGCGAGAGGTGCCCGGGTGGTATCTGTCGGATGTACATGGTCCTGACGAGAAACCCTCGAAGATACACCTTGGGCTGCCGTTCCGTTTATCAGCGGATTGGTGTTGGAATAGGGGCGATCGTTGTCGATCTCTGCATTGACAAATGCTGTCGTGGCAACCTGTGTTGTGTTGTCTCCGGTTGTCGCTGTCGGTGCTACCGGTGTGCCCGTGAAAGAGGGTGAAGCGAGCGGCGCTCTCGACGTATCAACCGGATGTACGTGATTATCGCGTGATCCAAGCGTACCGTTTCCCGGAGACGCCACACCATTCATCAACGGTGTCAGGTTTGAAGGGGAAAAAGCACCAATCGCTGTGACGGTTTCAGCAACAAACTGGGTTGTCGCAACCCGTACCGAGTTGTCACCGACGACTGGTGTCGGTGCTGTCGGTGCTCCGGTGAAAGAAGGGTTGTTGATTGGCGCCTTGAGGTCAATACCGAGAGCCGCCTGTGCCCCGGCCAGATCACTAGCACCCGTACCACCGTTGTCAATGGTGAGCACCGCCTCGGTGTCATTGGCATCGAATCCGGGGAAGGTGTTTGCGGCCCATGAAATCGTCTTATTGGTCAGCGTTTGAACACCCGCAAGTGTGACAAACGTGCTCAACAATACGTTTGTGGCAACCAGGGTGCTCCCCGTGGCATCAACCGAAATCAGTTCATTGGCGTGCCCGGCCAACACCGGCAACTTGTCAAAGCCCGCAGCAATGCTGGCGAACTCCTGACGTATGACGGCCGAAGAGCCAGAAGCACTCGGGGCCGGGACTGAACCGGGTTGGAAGTATTCGTTCATGCTCGTGTCACCTTTGCAAAGTCAATCGGATTCTATCACAACAGAACGACGATCAGGCAAGCAGCTTCAACTGACCACCCGAACTGACCACGTCGAAAACGACATCACTGTTGTCGCAAGCCGAAGCCTCGACGTGTAAAACAAGCTGGCCGGCAAGAGAACAATCCACAGGTGAAAGTGTAACCGCGTACCAACCAAGACCGCGATCAGTAACGGGCGGGTTGATGGATATAAATGCCCCGCCGGCCCGACTGATCGAACAGGATAAGGTGGCGCCCGAAACACCAACCGAACGATTGTTCGCGCTCACCATAAACACCATGACCACATTGGTACTCAACTGTGCGATCTTGCTACCCATTCACAATTCTCCCTCGACTGTATCCCGAGTCACTCATTGTACCGGTGAATTCAACCCCAGTTGGTCCGTATTTTGTTCCGACTCTCACGTTGGATGGTGAGGGGTATTGGGAAGACGGTGACACCGACAAGTTCCCACCCAACACCGTCACACGGGAACCCGAAAGGGCGACGCTGCGTGTCACGGGGATCAGTTGATTTGGCCCAAGTGACCCAGAAGAAACAGCAACCTGTGAGCCAGAAAGAGCCCGCGAAACGACCTGCGAAGAAACAACGATCCCAGCTTGGGCAACAACCTGCGATCCCGTCAAACCAACTGTCACGTCTCCGGTGGATTGGCTCGGAGAAACACTCCCGGCTTGTGCGGCCACCTGTGAGCCGGTCAGGGCTTTGCTCGCAACAACCGAAACACTCCCAGCTTGTGCGGCCACCTGTGAGCCGGTCAGGGTTTTGCTGACCGCCTGTGATGCGGTGACTGTCCCAGCTTGTGCGGCCACCTGTGAGCCGGTCAGGGCTTTGCTGACCGCCTGTGATGCGACAACTGTCCCGGCTTGTGCGGCCACCTGTGAGCCGGTCAGGGCAATCGTCGAACCACCGGAAGCGGCGTTTTTCAGAGCGATCACATAAGTGATTCGGCTGCTGTTTTTGGAATCTGTGAAAGTTGCAGCCTGGGCACCAGTCGAAGAGACATTCTTGTACTCAGCGGACAGGATTTGATTTGACCCACTGAGGGTAAATCCTGTGCCAGCACTCATCGTCCCAGTTCCGGGATCAGTGTTTCCGGTGTCTTGGGTTATTCCTAAAATAAAATCGTTGGCGTTCGTTGTTGCTGAGGTTGCGCCTGACGAAATACTATCTGTGGTGGTTCCAACATTGGACTGGGTTTGACCAGTCGAACGATCCTCAATCGAAGAGGTTGCAACCCCTCCGATTTCAAACACCCGAATTCTGCGGTAAGGTGTTGTGGTATCAAAAGTGGCTGTTATGGTGTGGGAGCCGGACTCGACGTTCGCTCTGTAATATAGAGCCCCTGATTGAGTGTTCCCCGTGTCGTGGATTTTTCCGATTGATGAGGACGACATCCCGTTTGAATTGTCAGTGACGTTGCTGACATTAACCGCACCCGTCGAATCACCAAAACCAAAGCAAGCTACAATGGCATTTCCTGCCGTCACACCACTCAAACTTGCTGCGATTGTGGCACTATAGTTGCTGCTGTCATCGGCAACATACGCCGACTGAACAATGTATCCGCCGGGAACAACCGGAGTCATTGTCCCGGCTTGTGCGGCCACCTGCGAGCCGGTCAGAGCCAAGGTGACATCTGTTTTGTTGCGCAGAGCAATCGTCAAGCAACAGGCGATGCTCGATGTTTGCGTCGCTGTCGTGCTTCCGGTAGCACCCGCCGTCGCCTTGAAACCCGTTGCTCCACCAAGACCGCCACCGGGACCGGTCGTTACGGTTTGATCCTGCCGCTCCGTGAGGCTGGTCAGGTTGGTATTTGTCCAAGATGACAGCGCCGCGGTGCTTGCAGCATCGACATCACGAGCCGCCATACAGACGATCATTGCATCAGCAGTGGTCGTCGTGATACTCGAAAAAGTAAGTGTTGTGTTGGCTGGTGTGACGATGTTCGACACAGGTGTTGCATCGAAAGGTGTCGTTGAATCGACACCTGAGAAACCAAAGATGCGAGCCTGTGTGGATGTGCCGCCGGTGACGGCCACAGTGGGAGCACCGTCACCACTTTGCCACCAGCGATAGTACATGGTCAGACGGGTACCACCAGCGGCACCCGCCGTCCCGGTGCTGACTGGGCTACTGGTGACTTGTGTCCAGCCGCTCGGGGTGGTGACTGCTTGGTTCGGAGTATGAACCGCAAGCAGCATCAAGTGCCCCGCTGCCATCCCTGCGGGAAGCGGCGGGGCAATCGAGGTTGTGCCAGCCGTCCATGTTCCTGCGGCTACGAACGCGACGGCCATCGGTCAGTCCTTTTCAGGCTTCCGGGCTAAAATCCCAATCAGCCACGAAAGAATTCACGATAGGTATATCTAGGGGGTTATCGTTGATGCTGGCCCACCACAGCAACCCATCCCAATACGCAGGGAGCACGGTGCCGTTGGTCAACGTTATTTGGACATCAAGGCCGATGTCTGGATTCGGTTTTGCCATGATCTCAACCCACCTTACGCGAAGCGAACGAGACCGGTTGAGGAATCGTTTGTCGGCATCGTCAGTGTGAAGGTGCCGGCCGTGATGGTCTGTGCGGTGAAGATGAAAACGCCGATGTTGCGGTTTGCATCCGTGGTCGAGTAGATCATCACAGCATCGAAGGATGTGCTCAACGTGACATTGGTATAGACGATCGAGGCGGACGGTGTCCAGAACGTTGTGGTGCCGGTAAGGCCGGCCGTGTTGGCGTTGGTGACGGACACACCACCGGCCGTGTAGTTGGTGCCGCTCACCTCACCGGTAGCGGTATAGACGCTGTTGGATGGACCAGTTGTAGCCGAAGCCAAATAAAGAGCGGCCTTCAGAGTCTTGCCATCGACAATTGCCGCAAGCGCAGCCTGTTTTGCCGCACCGCCGATGCCTTGAGTGTTTGCCATTTTGCTACCTCCCTTCCTATTCGATAGGTTGTGTGATGCTTTCGATTTCCGGGCTCTTGAGCATCATGACGTGGGCGTTCTCACGAACGATTTCGCCCTCAAGACGATATTGCTCCCGAAACTTGACGAAGTTCTCGGTAACTTCCCAGCCGGCCCAGTATTCAAGCGAATCGACCGGAACATTACCTTTCGTTGTCCAGATGAGTGGAACTTCCTTGTTGCTCATAGCGTGTTTCTCCTGTTATTAGCGCATTCCGCGTCGCGGAGTATAGTGCAGAATCACCGAATTGATGGAAAATTCCCCAACAAAATCGCTGTTACTACTCAGAATCAGTTGAATGTTTTCACCAGTCCCATTCAACTCAAGATAGCTCGGGCTTATCAAAACCCCGTCCCAATAAAAGTTGTCCCAATAGAAATTATCCCACATAGGGGTTGGTGACAAAACCGCAACCCCGGTTGAAAACAAATGCTGCCCAATATCTGCTGAAGCCCAGTCAAAGTTGTATCCAACGGAGAACTCTGTATAGTTTTCCCCTTGAACCTCAAGGGCGCAACGACGAAAACGCTTGCGAATCCGAAGCAGTTTGACGACATTCACATTGGTGATGAAGTAGGCATTGATCTGAGCGCCATCGAAACTTGTGCCCAGATCGTTCTCCATGACGTAACCGGCAGCGGTTCCGAAAATCGACACCGGGCTACCGTCACCCCACTCCCCGTCCCAAGCACAGAGCACTGCATCCGGGTATTGCACAACCCCGTGCCCAACCAACTGGGAATTCATCACGGTTGTGAAAACACCATACCCGTCCGAAAAGAACACACGATATTGGCTGTTGGTTCGATTCACCCCGGAAGCTGTGACCAAAAGGCGACGCGCAGCGACGATACTGTTGATGTTGTAGCTCAAGCTCCCTGTGTCAAAGTTGCCGTAATTCAAACTACTCTGCATCGAGATGATGCCGCGGTCATCCAAGGTATAACTGTCCGAGAGATTCTGCATGGTATATGGGTGAGCCCCAACACCGAGAGCGTAGGTGACAAACTTCCAATCAGCAGTACTGGTGCCGTAAAGCATGTAGATGGTGTTCCTGCCGTAGATCGCCAGCGCGCCACCTTCACCGGTTCCCGGTTGAACCAACATACCAGTCACTTTGTCCGAGGTTCCAATCTCCCCTGCACCATTGATCACCTGATAATCAAAAGGATCGCCGAGTGCTGAATGAACAATCGAGGTGGAGTATGAAAGAAAAAGGTGCCCCTTGAAAGCATGGATGTGGTCGGGTGGGAAAGTCATTCCGGTTCCCGTGATAGGGGAATAGGTGACACCGTCGAACGCGAAAGGATCATTTACCCCGTCGCACCCGTAGATTTTCATGGATGTTGGGCCAGCCGTGAAATTGGCCACAACCATCTCGTAACGCCCGTTCGGCAAGAGCGTCACCGGCAAAGTGACATTCACCCAACCGGCCGGGCTGGATTTATAAAGCTTGGCTTCTGTTCCACCAATGTTGTTGCGAAAAGCATAAACCACGTCGTTGAAGACGATGCACCCAAGCACAGGGCCGCTTCCCGGAAGCGGCATAATGTCGGCACGGTAGATGTTGGCCGCGGCAGCTTTGAGTTGAGCAAGCACTTTCGGATTCACAGCCCCGAAGCTACCGGTGCTCGTCCCAACAACCGCGGCACCAACAACGATGTCGGTCGGCCCACCAGACGGAATTGAACCAGCAACCTTCGTCAAAGCGAGGTAGTTGTAACCGGGATCGCACACAACACCGCTGAGGGTTCCGATCGTCACAGCGTCACCGACAACAGGTCGCGCACCAGACCAAGTGGCTTGCAACACCGTCACCGAAGCGGCGCTTGGTTTTTGATGACCATCGAATCGCTCATACCCAGCAATCCGGTAATAGCCACCGAGCGGCCGGGCGGCAAAATTGATTGCGTCACGGAGAACCCCCGGAGCCAAATTAAACGCTGGTGTGACGAGATCGAGGCCACCTCCGAGTGGGATCAGGTCGTACTGCGTCCGTGGTAGCCCTTCCGGTCTCAACATAACGGGCCTCCGACCACAATCTCCGGCGACTGATCGAGGGTCATCCGCAGCATGATCTCGTTGTAGGCGGAATCGGCCCGCATCACCACTTCAGGCGCGGATTCGTACATGCCGTAGTGGCGCAGCGCGCGCCAAACAATCGCCATTTGCCAACGATCGGGGATGATCGGAACATCATCGCTGTCGATCAGATCGGGCGGGACGATGATCTGTTGGAAGCTGAGGTAGTACGGGGCATCCGGCACAGGGGCAATGCGCAGATGGGTGTTCTCATCGACGGAACAGTTCAGCGGGCGGGAAAAGGTATCGCGCCTGGAACTGAAGAGCCAGTAGTCGCGAAACTCCGGCCAACGCATGTTGAAGACGAAGGTCTCATCGTGCTTGTTGGCATTGAGCGACACCCGCATCGAGCGGGTGTCCCACTGGCCAAGCAGCGGGAGATTCAGATCGTCCTTGGTATAGACGGCTTTGCCGGGGGTGAGTTGAACAGTGACTTCACCACGCAGGAAATAGAGTTGGTATTGGTCCGCGTTACAGATTTCACGGTAGGCTTCCTGCACCCATTTCACCACGCGGAGGGCTTCTCCGGTTTGGTTCTGCACCGAATTGATCTGTCCCGAGATACCGCCTTCCCGATACACATCTTGCACGATTTGGAGGAAAGTTTTCATCTCACGCCCTGGGTATAGTTCTCGCGATGGTAGCAAAATAAAACCGGCGCCACAAGGGCGCCGGGAAAGCAAGCGAAACAGGAGGAAGCGCCTGCTTTATTAGGTTGGGCTGGCCAACAGCGACTTGAGCCAAGCGGCGCCACGCGGGTTCTTGTCGGTGATGATGCTGAAGGGGTACTTGAGCGACGAGCGCCGGACGATCTTGGTCGAGCGTGAGCCATCGGGAGTGGTGTATTCCGGAGTGCTGATCGCCTGCTCCTTGACCGAAGCCAGGATGGCGACGTACTTGCGCCGCACCCACTGCGCTTCGCCACGGAAGAAGTATTGATTGACCCCGTTGCAGGCGGTGTAGATCGGGTTTTCGGCGTTGGCATCTGTGCTCTCATGAACCATCACCTCCACCATTTCCTCGTTGAACTTCAGTTCGTCGAACTGCTTCTTGTCACCGGCGCCACCCTTCGGGGCCGGCACGACTTCGATTTCGACAGCCTGGGCTTCGTAGGGGTCAAGGCCGAGAATGGGTTCCGGGCTTTGCGGGGTTACGACATCGGAGTCGAGGGTTTTCTTGTAGGCCATGTTGATGCTCCTGTTTTAGAAAATGGTCGGTTGGGCGACAGCGCGGGTGAGCGCCATCAGGCCGGTTTGCAGATCGGTTGCGCCGATGGCGATCCATCTCGGATCAAGGTTTTCGTTGGCGCGGAGCTTCATAACCAATTCGCCAAGTTCGGCACCTTTGGTCTTGATCTCATTGATCAATTCGATTTCCTCGACAGAAAGCTCGCGATAACCCTCGATCTTGCGGCGTTGCTTCTCCATGTTGATGCTCCTGTTGAATGTTGAGTGGTTGGATATTACGTGAAATTATTGACAGGTACAAGGTAAATCCACGTGCCGGCCGGGAAAGCCCTGCCGAGACAGGGCTTTCCAATTTCAGCCGAGCGAAGGCTTAGGCGAGGTTGCCGGCGCCGACGAAGGCGGTCGCCATCCACTGTTGGTTCAGGATGACGGAGACCTGGTAGAACTTGGAACCGACGTACCCTCGCTGAGCGAGCGGATCAGCAGAGTCACGGTTGCCGACCGGGATGATACCCAGATCGAACGACTTGGCGCCACGCAGAGCGACGGAACCGTAGGCTTCCTGACCGACGACCACGATCGGATACACGTCGATGTTCGAACCACCCGTCGAAATGCAGCCGGTGGAACCGACAGCAGCGCCGCCGTTCTGGAACGGAACCAGTTCGGGATTGACGATGAAGCGGAACTGCTCGAACGAGCCGATTTCCATGTCGTGCATGGGCTTGCGCGAACCGTAGGCTGCGACCGGGGTGTAGCCGGGGAAGGCCGTGGCGTCACGAAGGTCGGCTTCGATGTCGCTGGAACAGAAGACCAGGAACGCGGCTTCGATCGGCTTGGTGCCGATGTTCGGGGTCGGAGAGAGGATGCCTGTGATCTTCTTGGTATGGTTGCGCATCAGGGAGCGCGCAATCTTCCGCAGCATATTGGCGGTCAGCTTGCCATCGACAGTCGCGATCGTGGTGCCGGTGCCGCCGAAGAAGCGGTTGGTGTTGGCACGGACCTTGGAGTAGATTTCCAGTTCGCGAATGAGGATCATGCGCTCGGCGACTTGCGTCTTGAGGGCGTCCTCGATGTCGTCTTCGTACATGTCGGCGACAACATCGGTGAAGGAGTACAGGCAGGCGTATTGCACCATGACCGCGGTAACGTCCTGGGAGACGACGGTGTCCGGGGTCGGGGTGACGCCTTCGGCCGCGAGGTTGTTGGTCAGCGTGGTGCTGACACGGTTCGAGGCTTCAGTTTCGACGGTGTTCGTCGGGGAAACGTTCTGAATCAGGATGTTCGGGTTGGCGACGGCGGCGTCGTACGGGACCCAACGACGGAAGATGATCGTGGTCGAAGAGTTGCGCGGCAGTTCCTTGTTGAAAGCCGCGAGTTGCAGGATTTCCAGCGGAATGGCGCGAGCCAAAATCTCGCCCTTCACCTTTCCGATACGCGGAGTCTGGGTTGCGTAAAGTTGTCCTGGCATGGTGTGTTGCTCCTAAGCAGTGGTGGTTGAATTCGGGTCTTGCTATTTCCCGGCCACTATCAGGGTCAGGTGATCATTGGCGTCAGCTATGGCGCGATGGGTGGATCATAGGGTATTGCTATTCCAAATGTCAATAGGCAAAAAAAATACCCCGGCTTGTGACCGGGGCTGCCTATCGGCGAACGCTGCTTATTTCTTCGAGGCCCTGTTCAGGATGCCACCCTTCGCCTTGTCAGCGGCGGCGAATTCCTTGGCAACGCCGACAGGAATCTTGATCCCCGATTCCTTGGGCGGCTTCCAGCCATGAGCGATTGCTCGCATCATGCGGGCCTGCTTACCACTTACTGACGGCACGTCGTCGTCTTGATACCGGAGACCGAGGTCTCGGTCGTGCAAACCGGCTCGACCTTGGCCACCTTGGCCACCGGAGCGGCTTCAGCGCGCGGCGCCGGTGCCGGAGCGGATGCCGGAAGCTGGCCGGCAGTGGGCGGGCAGAGATTACCGAGCGCGCCAGCCACATTCGGGTTCTGGCATTCGAGGCGCAAAGCGGCATCGGCAACGGCGATCGCCTTGTCCTGGGCGCCAACACCGTGGTACAGGCGACTCAGTTCGCGCAGATTGCAAGGATCGTCAGCGACAGACCCGCCACCAGCAACGCCGACACCGATAACGCTGACGCCGGCAGACATTGCCACACGGCAGGGAGCCGTGACGCCCATCGGCGGAGCATAGACCTGGGGAGCCGTCTTGACGGTGCTGGTTCCGGTGTTCTCATGCGTGATGCGGCCATTTGTCGTGATCTCCTGGACGACGTTCGCGGGTGAGTTGAAATTGATATTCTGGGCATTGCCTTGGGTTGCGGTCGAGGCAGCGCCGGAAATGGAACCAGCCTGCGAGGCCGAGCCGGCAATGGCGCCCGCCGATTGAGCGGATGCGGTGCCGATACAGGCAAAAGCCAACGCGGCGATGGTGAGAATCTTGTTCATGATGAAGCGTGCTCCTGTGTGGTATGCAGTGATGAGAGAGGGGGCCGAAGCCCCCGCCTTGGGTGTTACAGGTTACGGATTGACCTGGATGCCAATGGTGCGGTAGCTGCCGGTCGCGCCGGTCAGGTTGCCGGAACCGCCGGTGGCTTGCGACGTGCCGGCAGCAAGACCGAGAGCGCCAGAGCCGGTACGGGAGTTGCCAGTGGCACCGCCGAACTGATAGACAGCAACGCCGTTGGGGCCGACAACACCGCCAGCGACAGCACCTTGTGCGGTCGAGGCTTGGCCACCGGTGGCGGCGACGCCGACCAGGGCGGCACCGGACTGGCTGGTGGAACCGGCCAGCGAACCGCCGACAACACCGGCATTGACCCCGCCAGCGAAGAGGTTGGCGTCAGCGGCGAAGGCGAAGGCGGTAAAGAACAGCGATGCGACGAGGGTGAAAAGACGTTTCATTTGGTTTGGTCTCCTGAGAGGTTAGGGTGAAAACATGCTACCACAAAGCGGACGCTTTGTCAAGTGGATTTTGATCCTACGTTATCCACACGATCAACGGTTATTTCACGTCAATAGCCAGATTTTTCACGCTCGCGTTTAAATCCCGCAACAAACGCGTCTTCCTCGCTCACATCGCGGGTCGCCGGGGTTGGCGTGGTCTCGGCCCGCACCGCCTGACGAAGCCGCACGGCCGGCGTCTGAGTCGTCTTGGGTGCCGGAGCGGGTGGCTGCTTGATCTGTGTGGCCTTGACCCAATCCTTGAACTCGGTGAGCTTGCGGGAGATGAAGGACGCATCCTCGGATTCCATCAGGGCGGTGCCGTCTTCGATCACGTTGTCGCGCCACAGGGCGAATTGCGGAGTGCGGATGATGTTGTTCCAGTCCGGGTGAGCGGACGACAACACCTTGACCTCCATCGCGCGCTCCTGCTGCTTCTGGAAGGCGGTGAGCTTCTCGTTCAGGATGCGATCCACATCCTCGGCCGTGAAGGTCTGCGGAGCAGGCTCGGCCGGCGTGGCGGGGGCGCCGTCGCCAATCCCCTTCAGGTCCTCGCGCAGAAGCTCGGCAAGCTCGGGGAATGCGGCGCCAAGCTTTTCCAGCTTGAGATCGAATTGGCGCTGCTCGGATGCCGTGCGCGGGGCCTCTTTCAGCTTCTCGACCTGCTGCATGAGGGCGCCGATGCGACCGCCCAACTTGTCGAGCGTGGCCTGTTGCTGCGACACGCGGGCCAGGGCCTGCGCCACCTGGTCCTCGGTCAGGCCGGCAAGCACAGTCTTGGGCGACTCGGGTGTCGGTTCCGGTTCAGGTGTCGGCTCGGGTGTCGGTTCCGGTTCAGGTGTCGGTTCCGGCTCGGGCGTCGGCTCGGGTTCCGGTGTCGCTTCGGCGCTGAATCCCTTCAGGAACTCAGCCTCTTCGGCGGCAATTTCTTCCGGGGTCTGGGTGGCGATCAGCCGGTCTTCTTGGTCACTCATTGATTTCAAGCTCCTGTTCAGGTTTTTCGATGGACAGCAAAAGTTTCATCTCGCGCAGCGCGGCGCGCGTCTTGATGGTTTCCTCGTGGGAAAGCTCGCCTTCGAGCCTTGCCCGCAGTTCCACACAGCGTTGGGTGGCGTATCCCTTGACGAGCAACCACCCTGCGCTCTGGCGATGTTCGGGGGTGATGATCATGGCTTTGAAAACCTGTCGAGCTTGTAGATCACGCTCAGGAAACGGGCGAGCATACCGTCGAACAAGTTCTCGACAGCCGCGTCGCCGTCGCACAGGGCGCGCATGCCGAGCAGGTCCTGGTAGCGTTCCTTCAGGTATCCGGAGATGTCTTCTTCCGGTGCCGTGGGGGTATTCCCCATGCCGATCAGGGCTTCGATCAGGGTGTCGCTGTCATCCCGCAAACCCGCGTAGAACTCGCCGAGCGCCATGTGCTCCGAGTAGCTGGTGCTGGCAAGGTGCTGCTTGTGCGCCACGTCGGCGGTCTCAAGCAAGTGAGCAATCAGTTCGTCCATCAGTTGAATCTCCTGCGTAGTTGGTTCAGGGCGTCTTCGGCACTGTGCGCCACAATCACGTCGTGCCCAAGAGCATCAAGGTGGTGGCCGATGCCGGCCTGTACTGCGCTTATGATCCCGGCCTTGGCCTTCATTTCGATGAAGATGGTCTCGGCGGACGGCAGCAGTATGATCAGGTCCGGCATTCCGGCGAGCACACCTTGAGTCTTGAGGTTCATCGCTTCCCGGCCGTCGCGGCTGCCGCCATTCGGAATGGCGGCGATGATCGGGCGTTGGGCAAGGTCTTCGATCGCGGCCCAACAGCGCCGCAGGGCGGCGACAAGGCGGGCCTGCTCACGCGCTTCCTCGCGCTTGATCGGCACGGTCTCGGGCGCCTGAAGCTCGTCGTTTCTTGGGAGTGGGATCATTGGGTCGGTCTCCTGTTAAACAATCGCAACCATTGTATCAAATGCCGCGATGGCCTCTTTCTGACTGGCATCAGAGCGATTCACCGTATCCTTCCGGCGCCCGGCCAGGGGGTTCAATCACCGGCATGTCGGTCTTGGCGTTACCCAAGTTTTTGATGTGCTCTGCCGGATTGACCCTACCCATGATAGCCAATTCGCGTTGCAGGTCCATCTCACCACCCTTGACAGCAAGCTGCGCCTTGATGGTATCGAGGCTGAGCTTGTCACGCTGCGCAAGCTCAAGCATGAGAAGCTCGCGACGCAGGTGCATCTCGGCGATCTTCGCGTTGGAAGTGACCTGGGTGCGCATGGCTTCGGCTTCGACGTAGATTTGATCGCGGTCGCGGTCTTTCTCGATGCGCGCCAGATCGGTGCGGGCAGCGATCTTGTTGGACTCGATGCGGGCCTCGGCGGCAACTTGGGCGGCTTCGACACGTGGGTCGGGTTGCGGCGGCTGCGACATGATGGTGGCAAGCTCGGCCTTGGTGAATTGGATGTCTTCCGCGTTGAGGCCGTTGAGCTTGGCCACTTCCCTGAAGTAGCGCGCCGGGTCGATGCCGAACGCCGGGTTGGCGAGCATCTGCGGCACCGCCTGCATGAGGAAGGTGGCGCGCACATCCTTGGCGACAAGTGCGCTTGAGCCGCGCGGGACGATCTGGAAATCGCCCTTGATCGAATCGTCCTCGCCGAAGGTCATCATCCACTCGTAGTAGCGGGTGACGTGCGGCTTGGTGATCGAATCGTCGAAGATGCGCGCCATGCGGCGCAGCAGGCCGGAGGCGTTGCTCACCAGAATCTGCATGCCGCCGACGGTCTCGGGCACGCCGTTCGGCCCCTGTTGGCCTTGCAGCAGGATCGGCAGACCCGTGACGTTCTCGGCCATCTTGAGGATGAAATCAACCGCTTGCAGCAGTTCAGCCTGGATGCTCGGAATCTGAACGGCGTTGAACGCCTTGGTCACATCCGGAATATCCGCATCCGGCTTCAAAATCCAGACTTTTCTCGGTGTGATTTCCCATTGGGAGTTGGCCGGAATGATCGAGCCGCGCGAGAGGATGATCTGCGGGCCGCTGGACAGGCCGGCGTTCTCCATCATCGAACGCACTGTGGCATTCAGGATGGCCTGACAGGCGCGAATCTGACGCGCGATGCCGATACCCCAGGGGCTGCCGGCGGTGCGCTGCCAACACATGAAGTCGTAGGGGAAGTTGCCGTCGTCCAAGGGTGTCAGGTGCGCCTTGACCGGGGTGTCGTTGATCATGGTGACGGTCGCCGAGACTCCACCTTCGATGTCGCCGCAGTCGCACCCCATCGCCGTCACGTCCTCGACGGACAGCACGCCCGTGTAGAACCACACGTCGAAGCGTTGGGCATCTTTCTCGTGGGACTCGTATGGCGCCATCGCCTGCACGAGGGTGGCGTTGCGCTTCGGTCCTTCTTCGAGCACCTTTTCAATCGCGTCGGGGAGATAGCCCAGGGCCGGGCTTTGGAGGTCGCGCACGCACTTCTCGACCATCGTGTCGCGTTCGATGAAGAACTGTCCCGAGTGGATGTCGTCGCCGCACGCCGGGTCCGGGTAGCAGTTCCACACCGGGATGCACTTGGATTGCGGCACGATTTCCTCAACCACGATGTCGCCGTCCTCGGTGCTCTTGCGCGAGCGCCGCACGGTCGGAATCGGCCCGCGCATGACGCCCGTGCCGAGCCGCGCGGCGTCATCCACGAGCTTGCGGAGTTCAGAGTTGTATCCAGACTCCGCAAGCGCGTCGTCGATCCAGTTCTGCGCGCCGAGCGCGGCCTTGCGAACAATAGCCATCAGGCGCTCATTCTCGTCCTCCTGCTGCACTTCCGCCTGGGTTGCGGGTTGGCCGGAGGCGTTGATCATCTGCGGTGCCTGCGCCTGGGGCGGTTGCTGCGGCTGTTCAGGCGGCAGCGCCTGACCTTCGATCACCTGGCCGTTCAGGAGGGCGAAGGGGATCAGGCTTGGCTCGACGCTGAAGGCGCGGTCGTCGATCGGTGAGAGGACCTCGATCACTTTCGATGCCGCGGTTTCCACGTAGGGTCGGGTGATGTTCAGGAAGACCTTGGACTTGAAGTTCCCACCGCTCGGCTTGGCGATCAGGGGGCTGTCCAAAGTCAAGCCCTTGTAGTACATCGAGCGACTACTGTCTTCCTCGCCCTCGTAGTACGCCTGATCCTCGGCCCATTGGCGCTCGATGCCGGAGGCGGCCCGGAACTTGACCGCCGCATCCCGCCGCTTGACCAGCACCTGTCCGAGCTTCTCGCGCAGTTCCTGGTTCTTCCGCTCCCTGTCGGCTTCGAGATTCATGATCTCTTCGAGGGCGTCGGCCTGTTCCTGCGTCAGGTCCTCAAGGGGGAGTTCGGCCATATCATTCATCAGAGTTTTCCTGCGAGAACTTGGGCGAGGATGCCCGATTGTTGGATTGCTTCGTCCTTGTCGCGCCCAGAGAAGACAGAGCCAGCGCCAGTGGAGAGTTGGTTGGCCAAGCCGGTCTTGGCCGGGAGATTCTGGTTTTGCGCCAGTTCCGCCTCGGCGCCGGTCAGGGTGGGCGAAACAAGTTCCTTTTGCTCCCGGTTGGATGGGGTCTTGTACCCCGGTTCAACCGGAAGCACGCCAGCCTCGGGCGGCTTCTCGTTGAAGTCCATGATGCGGATTTTCAATCCGTCCGCCGGCACCCATTGGTTGTTATAGACCACATACCGTGTGGCAGTACCGTCGCCGTTGTTGAGCCACACGTTTCTTTCGCCAAAACTCATGGCTTCAGCCATACCCGAACCCGGTGGTCCAAGCGGCTGTGGTGCTTCAGGCAGGGCATCCACCAAGCGCCCGGCATCCTTCACCACACCCTTTTTCTTATCCACATTCATCGGTTGGAAGCCGCCGTCCTTGCCGCCGATCACACCGAACATCCCGCTCGGTTCTTCCTGGGCTGCCAAGGCTGCGGCATGCTCGGGAGTGCCTGGATTCAACCACTTTTCCTGTGGCTTGGGTGGCGCATTCGGATCACCGTGCGGGTTGTAGATGTACGGTTCCGCACTTGCGTTGGCCTCAGCCTGCTTCTGGGCGACATACTCGTCATAGGTTTTCTGTTGCGCCGCTTCCTCTTTGGTGAGAGGGGCCTTGATCAGCGACTTCGCTGCCGCTGCCCGACCTTCCTCGCTCCACGCATCGACATACCTGATGGATTTCGGATCGACTTGTGGCGGCGCGTTCTTGTCGTTCAGGACACTCAGCATCGGCCGACCGGACGCAAGTTGTTCAGCGAGCCAGTTGCTGTAGGCCAGTTGCTGCGCCTCTTGCTCGGGGGTCATGATTCCGATCTGCGTCCTCAACCCTTCACCAAAGGCGCCGATTCCGAGATCAGCAATGGCGTATTCCCGGCCTTCCTTCACTGCCTTGACCAACTCGTTGTAGTTGCCGGCCCGTTGGTTGTAGGCATCGGTTCGCCTCTTGTTGTCGGCATTGTAGGCTTCGATCGCCTGCGCATAGCTGTTGAACCGCTTCTGGTTCTCTTCCAGTGTCTGCATGATTATCGAGCGTCTCGGCATCGTTTTGGGTCCATCAGGTGAGTTCGGGTGAGAATATCAGGAATCGGTCGAGCAGTTCGGGTGAGAATATCAGGAATCGGTCGAGCGAGCGAGACTAAAATATTATCCCGTCAGGTTCCCACCGTTCAGCATTCGGAATCCGATCGTCGTCATCCTGGTTGAGGAGGCTCAGGGTGTCGGACTCATTTGCGTGCAGGGAAGCCTTCTTCAATCCCACGGCAAGCTGTTGGTAGGCGTCCGCCGCGTTTGAGTAGGCGTTGTGCAGTGGCGATTGCGTGAAGCACTGCCGCGACTTGTCGTAGCCGAAGCTGTAGCCCCGCAGGGCCACAAGCCCTTTCTGGCATCCTGTCTCGTCGAACCATGAGCGCGCCAGCAGCATCCGCGCCGCGTCGATCTGTTCGGCCTTCGAAAGCTTCGGCACGATCCTGATGTTGCGCATTCCCATGTTGCGGAGCGTCTGAAGGCGGCTGACACCAGTCCCAAGCTCCCGCACATTCGTGTCGTGTGGCATCAGGTGGGTGCCGAACTGCTTGGCGTAAGGCAGTTTTCGCAGGTAATTCACGAAGTGGTCCAGACCCTGGCCGGACTCTTCGTAGAAGTCGAGAAGATGCACTTCCTTCCCCACGGTCTGCGCGGTCCAGATACTCGTCGTGTCGCCCATCCCAAGGTCCCATGCCGTGATGACCGGCCCGCCGTCGGGCTGCCAGGGCACCTTGGTGATCTGCCGCGGGATGATGTGCTGAAGGAAAATCCGCCCGGTCACAACCGCATCGGGATCGCATTCCATCTCGGCCTGATAGGCTTCCTCGGTCATGCTGCGCTTCAGATCATCAAGTTCCTCCTGGGGCAGGATGCCGGATGTGGATGCCTTGACGAGCAGGCTGAACCATCCCGAATTTTGAAGCAGCGCCTTCTGGTGCAGGAGCCAGAGCGGGTTGTCGTGTCCCTTCACGGTCCCGCAGAACACAGCGAAACCACTCCTGTCAGCCAACGCCGGCCGGATGATCACATCCCAAACCCACGGCGCGATGTCCTGAAACTCGTCGATCGCAGCGCCGTCCAGAAAGAGGCCCCGCAACTTGTCGGCATTCTCGGCACCCAGGAGCATGATGCTTGCTCCCGGCTTGTTGAGGTCCTTCGGGTCGGGCAGCGTCACCGTCAGGTTCATCTCGCTGATCTTGTACCCTGGGCATTTCCCAAAGGGACTCGTGAAATCCTTCAGGTACTCCCAAGCCACGGCCCGTGCCTGGTTCTGGAAGGGGCACATGTATGCGAACTGCTGCCTGAGACCGTCATTGCGCGGGATCAGGGCGCGGATGATCAGATCGTTCAGCACGCTTACCGTCTTCCCCGATCTCCGGTGACAGATGAGCACGGACCACCTTTGCGTCCGGTTATGGAAGCCCACGAAGGCAGCACGCGGGACGTAGCTGTAGGTTGGGTTTTGGGTTGTCGGGTTCATGGTCGAGCGAGACGGTGAGGTTTTGATTGTGGGGGTTGGGGTGTGGTGGGGATCACCCATTCAATCGGGCCACACCCATGCAGATCAACCGGCACTGCGTGGGTGACAGGTTGAAGACGCGGGAGAGGTCATTGTAGCTGGTGCCGAGTTCGGTGCGCATGGTCCGCATTTGTGCCACTTCTTCGGTCGAAAGCTTGGTGAGACCGTGCCGCTCACCGGAGGCGCGGCCGACCTTGTTGATTGGCCCTGGGGCATTCTTGTGGGTGTCTCCGCGCACGATCTTGCTGACGTTCGTCTGCCGCATGCCGAAGCTCTTGGCAATTTGCGACTGAGACTGACCATCTGCATAGAGTTGCCTGATCTGTTGCACTTGGGCATCGTTGATGCGCTTCGGTATCTGTTGCACTTGGGCATCGTTGATGCGCTTCGGTTGAGGGGTGGTCATGGTGTGGGTGGTCATGGTGTGGGTGGGTGCTTGTGGTAGGTAATAGGTTGATGGTACTAGGCATTTTGGGAATGTGGTGAAAAAAATTGGGGCGGGGGGTATGTGGTATTAAGTGTGTATTCCAAATTTGGGTGAAGTCCATGCGTTGGTCGGCATTCTTACTATCCAAGTCCAAAAAGAGGGTGGGCGGGGGGTCCGAACCGCGAATCAGGTCATAGCCAGGGTCAATCAACCAGGCAGTCACCATAGTCACAATCAATCAACAAACCAGAGTAAGCCAGGTGGTCATCATCGAAAGGCAGTGAGTAGCCAGGGTAAGCAATGAGCGAATGAGCCAGGCAACGTGGATTGACAACCTTCTGCGCGTGAATCGCGGCACGCCTTTTCCGGGCCATCCTTGGGCGCATCCTTGGGCAGGTGATCGGGCACCGTGTTAGGTGATCGGGCACCCTGGGCATCCTGGCGCATCCTTGGGCAGGTGATCGGGCAGTCGGCCACCCTGAGCTGGCAGTCGGGCATCCTTACCAGGCAGTCGCGCACCCTTGGCACCCTTGGCATCCTTACCAGGCAGTCGGGCACCGTGTCAGGCTGCGCGGCCGAAATGTGAGCATGTTTGTATATGTATATAGGGCATCCGGTCGGCGGTCGAAGGTGAAATTTAAGCATTCCCGGCCCGCGCTCAAGGAAATCCGTGTCATAGCCCCCCTATGACACGAGCTATGGCACGAGCTAAGTTCTTGATTTTACTACAATGACACGGATGACACGGATGCACAGTAGCCCCGCAAATACTTACTTAACTTAACAGTATATAATACCACTCTTATATTAAGTATAGTAGTATATATTGTATTTATAGAGATAATGTTAGTATTGCCACACAACTAAACTACCCGGTCGGCCGTAAGTGTGACCCCACTGTGCATAGTGTGCATTGTGTGCATTCCAATAAAATCAAGCACTTAGTTCGTGCCATAGCTCGTGCCATAGGGGGGCAATGACACGGATTTTTTCCCGAAATCGGCCAATTTTGACCCGCACAATGCCACTGTCATCTATAAACATACACAAAAAACGCTTGACACCTGAAAAGCGTGCTGCTATAGTGCAATCACCTTACCACCACACGAAGAGGAACCGAAATGCCTGAAGCAACCGCAGTACCCTTGCTTGACCTAGACCTTGACGAAATCGGTTGGACCTTGAATGAGTCTGACTACATCGCTCTTATCGCCACCGGCGAAACCCTCACCGCAGAAAGGAACTGAACCATGACCACCTTGAACACCTTGAACACCTTGAACACCTTGAACACCTTGAACACTATCGCTCTCGAACTGAACGTCGGTCTGCACGTGTCCGCCACTGGCGAATGCATAAAGCCTAGCCTGGCTCTGGCAGTCGTCGAAAGCATTCTGACGCCCGTCATCATCAAGTCGCGTGTGCAGCAAAGCAGCACTGAGCCGACCTTGATTGCCAAGGTCAAGTTGGAAGGCTGCGGTTTGACCTTGGCGACCGTGCATGATGCGATTCACCGCATCAGCGTGATTCTCGGGCAAGATTGTATCGCCGTGCTTGACTGTGACCGCGTGGAACATGCGCCGCGGCACGATCGTAACCACAACTTGAAGGGGTGGCTTATCGGCCCACGTGCCGATGCATGGGGCGAATTCAATCCCGCCTATTTCATCCTCTTCGATCAACCGCAAAGCGCAAGCCACTATGCCGGCCATCTGCCAGGAAGCGGTGTGCAATGCCACAGTGCGAGTCCGGAGTATGCGCGCCACGGCCTCATTCTCCGCTTGCGTGAGAATGCCAAAGGTCGGCAACTCTGGGAGGCTTTCGCTCACGGGCATCTGGTGTTCTGCCACCCGCTCCAAGCGAAATGCAAGTTTGGCGCCATGGCACTGCTGAACGGAGCCTGATCGTCTCGCTCGCGCTCCGCGCTCGCTCGACGGGGCGCGGAGCTTGACAACTGAACCACGTTGTGTTAATATATACACCACACTAACCACCACCGAAAGGACTGAACCATGAATAAGCCCGCAATCACCCTTCCCATTGTTGCCCTTGTCGCAACTCTCTCCGGTTGTGCCGGTTTGGGTGAATTGTGCGGCACAGCTAATGGCTATGCCGTCATTACTCCGGACGGTAAATCCGCAACTATCATCCCGGCCAAATGCGCCATCCTCTCTGGTAAAGGACTGAACCATGAATAAGCCCGCAATCACCCCGGCCGACATCACCGCCGCATGCACCGTCATCGCACGCAACCCGGCCGAGTATCGCTCAAGCCGGCCGCTGCCAACCACTGCCAAGCGCCATGACCAGCGCCTGTTGGCTGACGGCCGTGAAGCCATCGCTTGCGTCATCCTGGCGGCCGGTACGGTGCGCACCTATCAGCAACTCACGGCTGCCATCCGCCGCGGCCACAATGGCGATGCCACCGACTTCAACGCGATCAACCGCCAAGGCGCCATCGCCCTTGGCTACACGTTCTCTCACTAATCACCGAGGCTACTGCCATGACCACTCCCGCATTCAACATCACCGCCGCACGTAAGACTGTCGGCGCCATCATTCACCGCATCGAAGAAGCCGGCCTCGACCCGACCATCCGGCGCCGCATCATTCAGCGCCAGATCGCCGATTTGATCGACACTGTACAGCCCTTCGAGAAGTACGAGGGTGCGCTTCAACGCTGCTCCCTGGCGAATGCGCAAGGCGACATGACCGAACTCGCCGCCGGCATGCAACTGATCAGTGCATTGCTCCCGCCCTTGACCTACGGCTGTACGCTTCAAGGGCAAGTGTTCCGCTTCGCCGGCGAAGATGATCTCTGGCGTAAGAGCAAGTCCGGATGCGTCAGCATTCAGTCCGGTGTGATCTACAGCCATCCGCTGCCTGACACGCCCGTGACCTTGGTCAATATCTGAGATCGAAACCGCCGTGAGGCGGTCCGGCACTGATGGTGCCGCTGATGAGATCGAACCTGACCCCAAAGGACTACACCATGAAAATCCTGCACAAAACGACCGGCGAACTTCTGCTCGAAACCGAAACCACAAACCTCCCAGGTGCCAACCTCCCCGGTGCCAACCTCTCTGGTGCCGACCTCTCTGGTGCCGACCTCTCTGGTGCCAAGCTCTTCGGCACCGACTTGTCCGGTGCCAAGCTCTCACGCGCCGACCTCTTCTGTGCCGACCTCTCACGCGCCGACCTCTCTGGTGCCGACCTCTCTGGTGCATACCTCTCACGCGCCAACCTCTTTGCTACCAAAACCGACCCACTCACGAAATTCTGAAAAGACTGCACCATGAACAAGCCCGTAGCATTCTGGAAATTCAATCCGAAAACCGCCGTCACCCAGGAACAAGCGGTCGACTACGCCTGCAAGATCGCTGATCCGTTCGCAAAGGGTGCCAAGTGAAGACCGCCAAGACACCGCCCAGGAACATCAACAGCGCACCCTATTGGCATATTGACCCGACCAAGCCAGTCACCTATCACATGACGGTGCGCATCCTGCCTCGCGAAATAATCGAACGCCTGACGGTGCTCTCGCGCCTAGAGCGCTTCGGCGACGAGGCCGGGACGCATCCGGCAACCGACCGTGAGATGGTCGCCCTGATCAGGCACTGCTTGATCAACCGGCGGCCGAACACGCCGCCCGTGCCTGCCAGTCGCTACCACAACTCGGTCGATAACGTCCGCCACCGCATCGCCCTTACCAGTGCCGCGGCCGAGGAATTCACCGAGCGCCTGGCCGAATTCAAGCGCCTTTGCCTGCGCTTGATCGGCGAGGCTTACCCTTACCTGAAGAATGAATGTGACTGGCAACGTGCAAGCATTTTCACCGACACCCGCAGCTTTGATTATCACGCCGCAAGGAGAAACCCATCATGAACAAGCTCATCATCACCCTCGCCCTCGCCCTCGCCGCCGGCACTGCCCAGGCCGGCTACTACTGCGACATAGACCCGGACTCCATTGCGTGCGACCGCGAAATCCGCCGCGAAGAGCGTGAAGCTGACCGCCAGGAACGCGAGAACGAACGCTTCGAGGATCGGTTGCGCGAGGATCAACGCGACCTTTCCCGCGCATATCGCCGGATTGAAAAAGAAGTCGATCGCGACCAGTACCTGCCCCGGCGCCGCTACTACCGCTGATCCACGCCTGCAACCGGATGCCTTGGGATCGAGGCGTCCGGTTTATTTTCATTTCAGCTTGACAAGTGAAGTGAATTGTGGTATGATGTGCTCTCACACTCTGACACGAAAGGAACCGAAAAATGTCTCTGATGCTTCATGCTGGCGCCGCCGCCATCGACCGTGCCGCCCTCGCCACCCTTCCGCTGCCCCAAGCTCGCGGCAGTCGGCACGTCGTGCGCCCCTTCATTGAAGATGTCGAACTGATCGACGGCTTCCTCCGCAACGAAGGCTACGTCATCGCCGATGAAGCCTTCGGCGTGAAGACCGGCAAGGACGACATGCCGACGCAATTCTTCGGAGCCATCGAAATCCGCCCGGCCGCCCTCGAAGGGGAGTACATCCCGGCCAACGACTTCGCCCTGACCGTCGGCATTCGCGGCAGCTACGACCAGTCCCTGCCCAGGGGGCTGGCGGTCGGATCGCGGGTCTTCGTGTGCGACAACCTGGCGTTCAGTGCCGAAGTCACGATCGCGACCAAGCAAACGCTGAACATCGCCAACCGCATCCCGAACCTGCTGCGCGACGCCGTGGCCCGCATTCCGGCAATGGCCGAGCACCAGAACGTCCGCTTCGATGCGTACCGCAACTACAAGCTGTCGCAGCGGGCCGGTGATGCCATCTTGGTCGAGTGCGTGCGTCGCGGCATCCTGAACCCGAGCAACATCGGCCAAGCGATTGCCGAGTGGGACAAGCCGAAGCACGATGAGCACATCGCCGACGGCCGCACGGCCTGGACGCTGTTTCAGGCCGTGACAGAGGCCATCAAGCCGAGCAACGCCGAGCGTGCGCACATCCTGGGCGCCTGGAACCGCACCGTTCCGCTGACCGAGTTCCTCGACCAAGGTGTCGGCCTGACGCTGCACTGATCCACAAGGGGAGGCTTCGGCTGCACATGAAACAATCGCCAAGGCGCCATCGGATGTGATACACTGCTGTTTGCCGCCCCTCGACACGGCGCAACCCCGGTGCCACCTACGGCCTGATCACCGTATGGTGGCACCAACCTTCTCCCATGTCGAGATTGTCGAGGCTTCATGATCCAAATCTCCTACGCTGAGTCTCTCCAAAAGCCGCTCCGGCTGCTTGAATTTGAAGACTTGCATGCTCTGTCCGAGTGGATGGAGACCATTCCTTCCGTCAGCACGAAGGAAGACTCTCCGATTATCACCACCGCCATCTTCCCGAAGTACCCTGTTCCGGCCACGAAGCGCACCTACGACCGGGCCACGCACACGACCGGCGCCATCCTGGATTTCGACTCCGGCGATGTGACTCCTGAAGAAGTGGCCGCCGAGTTCGATGCCGAGAACATCCCCTACCTGATCCGCACCACCTTCTCAAGCACGCCCAAGCACCCGCGCTTCTTTGCCTTCGTGCCCTGGTCAATCGCTTGCCCGGTCGGCGACCACCGCCGCAGCATTCAGAATGCCATCAAGCCAAAGTTGAATGGGCACGGTAGTTTCGCACCTGAATCCTTGAACGCTGTCCAGCCGCGCTTCTGCGCCAAGCGTGCCAACGTCCCGGCCGACATCTACCTGCCCGACGGCGAGCCGTGGATGCTCGTCCCGCCGACGCCGACGCTCTCACAGCAACAACCGGCTGCCTCGCCGCCGAGCGCTTTCGATTCGCTTGAGCTTGACCCCAAGGCCCGCCAGCTTTTCCGCCTCGCACTCAACTACATCGACGCTGACGAAAGCCGCGAGACATGGGTGTCCGTGCTTGGTTGCGGGCTGCGGATGTTCGGCATCACCCATGAGAAGCTGCGCTCGCGCGCCTTGAGCAAGGAACAGTGGGAGCTTGTTGCGCTGCTCGAAGACTTCTCTTCCCGTGGTTCCAAGCGCAAGTATTACTCCCCGGAGAACGGCCGGGGCATTGCCTCATGCACCGCCACCAGGGTGAATGCCGAGGGCGACAATGTGCCGAGCATGGTCATGCAGAATGCTCGCCGCGTGCTCGACGGTACGCACCAGATCACCCTGACAGGCGTCATCAAGCGCACCGACTTCCCCGCCTTTGAGGCGATGCTTGAAGAGCAATTCCCCGAGTTGCTTGAGCAGGCGCGCAGTCGGCACGGCGCGCCTGTGGTGCCCCAGGCTGTCGTGACCGAAAAGGAACTTGGCAAGGCCCGCACCAAGGCCGAGGTAGCACTGAGCCAATACGAGGCCGAGCTTGAAGAGTACCGCCGCAAGGTGGATACCCTGTTCGACACGATGCCAGAAGGCCCGGCCATGAAGCTTGCAATGGGCTTGGCCAGCGGCGGCCTGACCAACCAGAGCGAATGGTTCCTGCCGCCGGTTGCCGCCATTGTGCTTGCCTCGCAGATCATCAATGTGGTGATCGCCAACCGTGTCTTCGTTCAGGTGGGAAACCTGCCACCACTTTCAGGCAACACCTACGCCTACCTGTTCAACGACTCGGGCACCGGCAAGAGCCTCCAACTCAACTACGCGATGGAGATTCTGAACCGCGCTGGCTACGGCCACGCCCGGTATCCAGGCAAGGTGCATTCCGCCTCCGGCGTGCATACCGTCCTGCTCCAACGCGGGCCGACAATCATCCTCGCCACCGACGAAGTGAAGCAGTGGTTCAGCGGCATCGTCGGCACCCAGACCAACGGCAATCAACAGACCCTCGACGCCTTCATGCTCGAAGCTTTTCAGGCATCGTGCCGCGGCAAGTCGATCACGCCTGACGCCCGTGCCGCCGACCGTCGCGGCAATGAAGTGCAGGCTGCGCTTCCGATCAGGCAACCCAACATCTCGACCTTCATGGTGGGTGTGCCGGCCGACATGAACGCATTCACCGAAAGCATGTTCTCCGACGGCAGCTTGGCTCGGGCCATGTGCTTTACGCCGATGCGGGTGATGAGCGAAGAAACCTACGATCGCGGGCGCCGCCTTGCCGAAAGGCGCGGGGAACTGCGCAGTGGCAAGCTGACCGATGGTGAGGATAAGGTCAGGGTGGATGCTGTCCAGGCGCTGAAGCTGCTCGATGCCAAGCTGGATCATCAGGGCCTGGGCAGTGACCTTGCCAAGGTGCTTGCCGCCGAAGCCTTTGAAGAAGAACTCGTGCCCGAGAACGAGATCATACAGTTCAGGGACTTTTCCAGGGCGCGGGCAAACTTTCCTGACAACATGGTGCGGATACTCACCCTTGAGCCGCGCACTTTGGAACTGATCAACGCTCGTGACATCGAGTTCGGCACCAAGTGGCCGCACAAGGAACTCGAATCCTGCGTCGCACGCTATGTCGAAAAGGCGCTGAAGATCGCCTTGAGCCTGAGCGTGATCAACGACCCGACATGCACCGTGATCAATCACGACATGGTGAAATTCACCCTTGATCTGGTCGAGCTTGTCGAGACCCCGTGGTTTATTCGCTCAACCAGAAACGAACTTGGTATCGAGCTTGGCTACAACAAGTTCTCAAGGTTGGCGCAAGAGATCAAGGGCATGCTCGTGAAGGGTGGCGTGTTGCACCGCGCCACCAACGGGATGACCGTCCGGGAGATCAGGCGCACGAAGGGGATGTATCCCCTCTACAAGGTTGTCCAACAGCACCTGACGAGCGTGTCACCAACCATGCGCAACGACGCCTCGACGCTTCTCGAAGCCCTCGACCTTGTTCCGGTACGGAGCGAGGGTCAGAAGGGCTTCCGCATCTACCACCCGGATCACAGACCAGAGATTACACACGATGACGAAGAAGAGTGAATCCTTCGACGAGCTTTACCTGAACGCTCCGAAGGAAACCAAGGAACTGAACAAGCTGCGCAAGGAAGGCCGGCTCTTGGTGTCCAACCAAGTCGAGGAATTCTGTCGCCACGTGATTCAATTCGGACGCCTTCCTGTCGTCGCCTACGAGATGGCATTCAGCGTGATCGACGCCGATACCGGCGAGATCATCAAGCCTGACCACGCCACCTACTACGCCGGCCAGATGATGAAGCGCAAGGACGTGCTCGACTACATGAAAGAGCTTCGCAAGCAAATTGTCCAGAGCGGCAACATCGACCGCGAGCAGATCATCCAGACCCTGCGCGGGTTGCTGCTTGACCCGGATGTCAAGGCGAGCGACCGCATCGCCGCCGCCGCCCAACTCAACCGCATGGAGAACTTCAACAAGGAAGCCGACGCCCTCCCAGGTGCCACCCTTGTGATCAACCTGCCATTCACACCACAACCGTTGGTCAGTGCCCCGCCGATGAGGATCATCGACGGCGAGGTCATTGACAACTAAACTTAATTGTGGTAATATGTTGCTTTGAATATCTAACAGGAGCCCGTGTCAAATGAAACCCCTTCTTTCCGCAACCATTCAGGACACGTCCGCGATTCGGTATCCGGCCTTGGTCTCGACCAAGCTCGACGGTATCCGCTGCCTCGTGATTGACGGCGTGGCTGTCAGCCGCAACCTCAAGCCGATTCGCAATGACCATGTGCAGCAGAGCATCGCCCGGCTCGGCAAGGATGCCGAAGGTCTCGACGGCGAACTGATCGTTGGTTCAGAGTTCAGCCCGACCTGCTATCGCGACACGAGCAGCGGCGTCATGAGCTACAGCGGCACCCCTGACTTTCGCTTTCATGTGTTCGACCGCTTCAACATCGACGCACCTTACACCGATCGTCTGAGCACCCTACCGGCCACCGGCGGCATCATCCAACGTGTCGAACAAACACCGGTGCATACCGAGGCGGAGTTGCTGCTGATCGAATCCGACCTGCTTGCGGTCGGCGCGGAAGGTGTGATGGTGCGCTCACTTGACGGCGCCTACAAGCACGGGCGCAGCACCCTGCGTGACGGCATCATCGGCAAGCTCAAGCGTTTCACCGACGCCGAGTTCAAGGTCGTCGGCAGCATCGAGCGGATGCACAATGCCAACGATGCCGGCGTGGATGCACTCGGCTACGTGGAGCGCAGCACAGCCAAGTCAGGGATGGTGCCCTGCGGTGATCTCGGTGCGCTGATCTGTCGCACTGCCGACGGTTCCACTTTCAATGTCGGTGGTGGCTTCACTGCTGCCGATCGCGTTGCCATGTGGGCCAAGCGTGATTGGTTGGTTGGCCGAATTGCCAAGGTCAAGTTCTTTGCTCCGGGTGGCTACGATGTCCCGCGCTTTCCCGTCTTCCTTGGGTGGGCTGCCCAATGATGAGTCTTCGTGAATTGATGGCGAGTGGCGATCCCTACAGCACGCACGAAATCGCGGCGATCACGGGACGACCGTTCTTGTCTGTCGCCAGCCAACTGAACACTCTCGCCAAGCGCGGCCAAGTGGTGCGTTGCGGCACGATCAGGAACGGCCACCGCCCTCTGACCATCTGGAAGTGGGTGGTCAAATGATTCCTGCCGGTCGCTACCACTCCCTGATCCACGGCATCAAGATCGAAGGTGTCGGGCGCTACTACCTGCACTTCACCGTGCTGCCTGCTGGCGAGCGGTGCAAGGTGCGCTTGTTCCCAAGCCACATCACCGCCTTGCGCATTGCCACGATGCATCAGTCCGACCTGCCCCAGGACCTGAAAGGTGCCCAGGCGATCTTGGTCATCGGTTTGCATCCTGATTATGGCAACCGCTTCATCAAGCCGCTCCCCATTCCGAACGAGAAGCTGATCAATGTCGAGTCGGATGTCGATCTCAGTCGTGCCCGGCAGTTCTGTGAGTTTGAAGATTTATGAGAACTTGTAATGTAGATGGCTGTTGCCGTGAGGCAAAGAGCAAAGGGATGTGCGATAAACACTATCGGCGAACAAGAAAATACGGTGATCCGCTTAGCTTTGGATCACGTATTGTCGATGAAGGCGATGACGTTGCGCGCTTCAACGCGAAGTTTGTTCGCGGTAATGCACACGAGTGTTGGAATTGGCAAGGTGGCACCAGGCCAAACGGAAAAGGTGTGCTTTATGGCCGACACCATTTGTCAAACGGTTCGGCCATAGGGGGCGCATCGCTTTGCTTTTCAACAGGCAACAGGTGTGTTGCCTGTTAGTATGTTCGTATGCCACACCTGCGACAATCCACTTTGCGTAAATCCATCCCATTTGTTTCTTGGTAATCACGCTGACAACATGCGCGATATGGTTGCCAAAGGTCGATCGTTCAAAGGTGCGGGTGAAAACAAAAAAGGGCGTGCGTTGCTTACCAATGAGCAGGCTACCGAGCTTCGCATGTCAAGCCTAACTGAGCGAGAGCTTGGTATCAAATACGGCATGTCAGCCGGCAATGCCGGGCATATTAGAAGAGGGAAAAGTTATCGTGTTGAAACTTAGACCCTACCAACAGCGCGTCATTGACTTGACGATCTCGCACCTGGGAGACTACCCAAGCTCAGCGCCGACTGTTGTTGTGCCGACGGGTGGTGGCAAATCGTTGATCTCAGCGGCGCTGGCCAACCACTACGCGAAGTTCGGTAACGTGTTGATCGTCACCTTTCGCAAGGAATTGGTGACCCAGACCGCCTTGGAAATGCCGCGCCATTTGAACGTGTCAGTGTTCAGTGCCGGCGTCGGGTGCAAAGAAACCAAGGGGCCGATCATCGTGGCTGGCATTCAGTCCATCCGCAAGAATTGGCACAAGCTGCCGCGCATTCACACCATCATCATCGACGAAATCCATTGGGGCAATGCAGCCTACAATGAATTCATCGAGAACGTGCGCAAACACTCACCGCATCTACGGGTGATTGGTATGACAGCAACATGTTTCGACGGGAAAGGTGTGCATTTACACATGCTCAAGGACCCTGTGACCACCGGAGTGTGCGCCGAAGTTTCGATGGGAGAACTGTTGCGCGACGGTTATCTCTGCAATGTAGTGGCCTACAACCCTCCGACCAAGTTGGATGTTTCCGGTGTTGGTGTTGATGCCAGGACCGGAGACTACAAACAGAACGAGTTGCAAGCGGCGGTTGATCGCACCGATCTGAATCAGAAAGTTGCCTCCGACATCCTGCGAATTTTTGCCGAGCGCAAGAGCGTGCTGGTGTTCGCTTCCGGGGTGGATCACGCCGGTCATCTGGCGGCGCTGCTGCCGGGCGCCAAGATGATCGTCGGCAGCACACCGAATAAGGAACGAGACGCCATTGTTGAGCAGTTCCGCGCAGGCAAGGTGCGTTGGTTGGTTGCTGTAGATACTCTGTTGGTCGGGTTCAACGCGACACGCGCCGACGGGCTTGCTCTTTGCCGACCGACGAAATCACCTTTGGTTTATGTTCAAGCCATCGGCAGAATCATGCGGACACACCCAGGTAAAACAGACGCTTTGCTGTGTGACTTCGTTGGTGCGGTGGATGAACACGGCCCTGTCGATGAAGTCTGTGGTCATCCGCCGAGGGTTGCCGGCGGTGAAGCTCCGACCAGGGTGTGCGAGAATTGTTTCTGCATTTGTTTGGCCGGCTTGCGCAAATGCCCGCAGTGCGGTGAAGAGTTTCCACCACCTGTTCCGGGAGAACGTGTGTTCGATCCGCGCACCGGCCAGATCGTTATCTCCGGTGTCGTCAAGAACCCTGACGGCAGCAGAACCTATCCTGTCGATCGTGTCGAGTATCGGCGCGAGACCACCAATGCCGGTGATCCTGCATTGGTTGCCGAATACTTCGCACCGAATCGCATCACCCCTGTGGCCACGGAATACTACAACATCTGGCACCACAAGGCGTCCGTTGCGCAGCGCGACGGTGAGAAGTGGCTAAGGCGCTTGGCTATCCCCGGCGGCATTCCGACGAACGTTGTCGAGGCTCTGGTGCGTGCGCAATTTGGCGCGCTCAAGGTGCCGAGCAGTGTTACAATTGCGCCCGGTTCAATTTATCCCATCAGGTTTGGCGCCCCAACCACTTGACAAACCATGCAAGTTGTGGTATAGTGTGCGCTCAATTCAACGAATAGGAGAACTCGCGGTGATCTCTCAACGCAAGCGCATCAAAGCTGTGATCAAGGAATACGAAGTGTCGGCCATCGACCCGCGCACTGCCATCACGGCCATCGGCACCATCATCAACGAAAAGTCCCTGGCGCCCAAGAAGTCGGCCGGTGAGAAGTCGGCTGAGGCTTTCCGTACCCTGATGCAGGACGAAGACAACCTCGCCATCGTTGTCCTGCACGACGGCGGCAAGTGCATGCACACCCACATCAACAGCGACGATCAGATCGCGGGCCTTTCCGACCTGATCAACAAGTTGCTTGTCTTGGTGCAACAGGCCAGGAATGAACTGGCATGAGCGAGATCATCATCGCCAACGACAAGGGTGTCGAGCAGCAGACTCCGAAGAAGGAGTTCTACGTCTATGCCGACGAGGCCGGTATTAGCGAGATCAGGATGACGAACGATGTCGCCTTCGTCCTGACCGCCTTCGCCACGGTTGCCTCTTTCATTGCATCGCAGTTGAAGGACGAGAACGGCCAACCCATGACCGTCGGGAAACTTCTTGGCGACATGGGACGAATGACGCAGGCCGCTGTCGAACAAGCCCAGGCACGTCGTGAAGCCGAAAAGGCCGTCGAAGAAGCCAGGGACCAATCCATCAACTGAGGACCAAGACCATGCACGCAAAACCTGAATTCGGCGGCACCTATCCGCTCTCACCCGAACCCTTGGAAGGCTACGGCAGCACCCCCAAGGATCGCTCCGGCAAGTACATCATCAGCCACATCAACGGTGGCTTCGTGAAGCAGGGCCAAGTCGAACTGGTCAGCGACCGCAAGGACGCCACGGTCTATCCGGATGCTTCGGCTGCCGCCATCGCCGCCGGCAAGATCGTATCGGCTGCCCGCGAAGAAGCGGCCGTCGTCTAGCAGCAGAAGGGCTTCGCGGGTGTGCCCTCCCAGAAACACCCGCGCCAACAACTTAACAGGAGCCTAAGCGTGAAGCTGAAAATCTCGATCGACCCGAGCACCACCAATTCCGAACTGGTGCATCTCGGCAACTTTCTCACCGCCATCGGCATGAACCGCGGCGCCCATGTGATCAGCGCCCCGATCGACGAGGCCGAACTCGACGAACCGGAACCGACCTACATCCCGCTCAATCGTGAAGAGCCGGTGGTCCATGCCGAAGTGCCCAAGCGCAAGCGCCGCACGAAGGCCGAGATCGCTGCTGCTGCTGAGGCGCACGCATCGCAGGGTGAGCCGTTGCCGGAAGAGGGTCATTTCTATTGGTCGCATCCGGAAAGCAACGCTTTCGGCATCGTCAAGACTCGCGATGAACTGAACAAGGTGTTGGCCAGCGACCCGTGCTGCGAAGAAGTCACCGAAGAGCAATACCTCAAGTTGGCTGAAGCCCCTACCGACCCTGCACCTACCCCGCCTGCCGAGCCGCCGGCTACGCCCCCGTCGGAGACTGCATCCACCGAACCTGCGTCGGCATCCCGTTCTGACCGGCCGGTGCCGACCTCTGCTGACCTGAATCGCAAGGCCGCCGTCGTCGCCAAGAAGCATGGTCCGGCTATGGTCAAGGAAAAGATCATCTCGCTCGGGAGCACCTTGATCTCCCTGCTCAACGACGAAGGCAAGATCGCCCTCGACGCATGGCTTGATGAGCAAGCATGAAACGAATGTCCGGAGGCTATGGCCCCGCCTATCTGGCGGCGGTCATAGCTCTCGGGTTGTTCATCGTGTGGGTAATCACCAAGGCGCTACTACCATGAACGGTATTCTGAATCACCACGAAATCTGCGAACTGATCGAAAGCGGTGTCATCGAGCATGCTCGCTTCGATGCGGTCAATCCCGCATCCATCAACGTCACGCTCGACTACATCTTTCTGGTCGAATCGAGGCATCCAACCGCCCCGCTCGGCTTTCACTGCAACCCGCTCGAATTCGCAATGCGTCACTCGCCTGTTTTCTGGACGCTCGAACATTCGGTCATCCTCGAACCGGGCATGTTCTGCCTCGCCAGCATTCAGGAAAAGCTGAACCTGCCGAACAACATCTGCTGCGACGTGATGCTTCGCTCGTCGGCCGCACGCATGGGCATTCAGCACCTGTTGGCAGGTTGGGGTGATCCAGGCTATAGCGGCCACCTGACGCTCGAACTCAAGAATGAACTGCGCTACCACGCGATCCATTTGCGCGGCGGTGATCAGATCGTCCAGCTTCGCTTTCATCGCATCAATCCCGTTGCCGATGAGAAAAGCTACGGCGCCGTGAGCGGCAAGTACAGTGGCGACAAAGGTCCGCAGATCATCAAGCCGGAGAACGCAGCATGAGCGACGAGCATTCCAAACTCTCCCCGTCAGCCGCTGAGCGTTGGCTTGAGTGCCCTGTTGCACCGGAGCGCGAGCAAGCGTTTCCCGACAAGGACAACGATGCCGCTGCCGAAGGCACTGCCGCGCACCACATGGCCGCCTACTGCCTCGACAGTGACATCTCCGCAAAGGACGCACCAGCCGACGCACGTTGGGACAAGTGGGACTCCCCGGTCTTCCGTGACCACGTACAGACCTATCTCGACTTCGTGCGCTCGAAGCTCACCGTGACATCCCACCTGTTCGTCGAACAGAAGCTGTCGATCCTGCCTGAATTCGATGTATGGGGAACGGCCGACACGGTGATCGTGGATGGCAACACCCTGCGCATTGTCGATCTCAAGTTCGGCCAAGGTGTGCTTGTGTCGCCCGACGACAACCCTCAGCTTTTCCTCTACGGTTGGGGTGGCTACGACACGCTCGAATGGTTGGCATCGGAACCGATCACCCACATCGAAGTTTCGATTTGCCAGCCGCGCCGCGAGAACACGGTCAGCAAGACCTTCACTGCCGACGAATTGAAGCGGTGGATGGTGGATCATCTGCCGAAGGTGCGCAAGGCGTATCACGCGATTGCCACCGACACCGCAACCCCAGGCGCTCACTGCATGTGGTGCCGGGCACGCCGTACATGCGTCGAGCGTGCGCAATTCAACCTGGCCACGGCCGGCATGGACTTCGCCGACATCACCAACCCGGTGTGCGAGCCGATCAATCCGACGGATATCGACGAAGACATGCTCACCGCGATCTTCCTGCGCCTGCCACTGTTGGAAAAGTGGATCAAGGATGTCGAGACCGAAGTCGCCGAGCGCGCCAAGAACCACCACATCAACGGCCTGAAGTGGGTGGCCGGGCGCAACATGCGCTACATCACCGACCCGGATGCGGCGGGGCTTGCACTGGAACTGAGCGGCATTGCCCCTTGGGCTGAACGCAAGTTGCTCGGTTTCGGTGATCTTGAAAAGGCGGTCAAGGCCGCGGGTCTCAAGCTCACCGATCTGATCGGCAACTTCATCGACACCAAGCAGAGCAACCCGGTGCTTGTCGCGGAAACCGACAAGCGGCCGGCAATCGAATCGAGCGCGAAATCCGATTTCGCCGCTTGACAAACGCCACGTTTTGTGGTAGCATGTATTTTCTTTCAGCAGTCTAACTAGCCAACTCAGGAGACCACTCTAATGGGCACGAAAGTCATCACAGGCAAGGTTCGTTTTTCCTACGCCTTTCTCAACAAGCCCCGCACGAACGATCGTGGCGAGGACAAGTTCAGCGTCACCATCCTGTTGCCGAAGTCGGACAAGGCGACCTACGAAGCGCTGCGCGCCGCAGAGCGCGAGGCCGCGATGAAGAAGTTCCCCGGCAAGCCGGAGTCCTTCTACAAGGCGATCAAGAGCGTGATCCATGACGGCGACGGCGTGCGCCCGAGCGGTGACAACTTCGGCCCGGAGTGCAAGGGTTGTTGGGTCTTCACGGCCAGCACCGACGATCGCCCTGGCTGCGTCGATGAGAACCTCGACGCGCTGATGGAACCGATCAAGTCCGGTGACTACGGCCGCGTGTCCATCAACATGTACGGGTTCGACACGGCGGGCAACCGCGGTGTGGCCGCCGGCCTGAACAACGTGCAGTTGCTCGAACGCGGTGAATCCCTTGGCGGTCGCACCGACGCCGCCTCTGACTTCGGCGGGTTCTAAGGCTCGGCGGGGTTGGGGGTTCCCGGCTCCGTTGTTCTACCGGCCCAAGGGGAGCCGGGCCTTATTCCCCTTACCTTCATCAACAGGAGAACCACTGATGTATCGTCACGTCTTCAACCCGTATTCCCTCCATTGGGAAATCCAGATGCTGCGCTTCGGCTTCTTCTGGACCACCTTGCGCGGCGCTTGCTTTACCGATCTGGAAGACGCCAAGGGCTATGCCAAGGAGATTGGTCTGAGCGCACACTATCGCGAGCAAGTGCCGTTCAACCACATGATCGCCCTGGAAACCAGCAATGTCGTGGAGTTGGAGCAGCCATGAAGTCGCTTCCTCCAGGCAACCGTGACTCTGCTGATCCGCTCGCTCAGCGAGGAGATGCATACCAACCGGAAGCCCTCAAGGTCCAGGTCGGCGGCAACCACTACAAGAACTTCGCCATTCAACCGGTCGAGTTCATCGAGAAGAACGACCTGTCTTTCCTAGAAGGTTGCATCATCAAGCGTGTGTGCCGCCACGATGCCAAAGCAGGCGCCGAGGACCTGCGCAAGGCCATCCATGAATTGCAGCTTCTGATCGAACTGCGCTACGGGGAAAAACCGTGAGCGACGACGACATCAGAGCCGCCTATCTGAAGGCAATCGGCAACCCGATGGACGAGCGCCTGATGGAACAGGCCCGCCTCTTCATCGCCGCAATCTTCGACGCACTTCAACCGGCCGGCTTCATCGACGGTGGCATCTTCAGTGAAGAGGAATGGGGTGTGCGTTGCCCAGAGGCTCTTTACCGGAGGCCATTTTGAACTTCGACTACAGCGCAGTGCGCGCACCTGTGCTCGACTTCCTGTTTCAGCACGAACTCTTCCGCATCGAGCTTCGCGAGAAGTACGGTCGGCATCCCGCGCCGATTCACACCGACCCGTCCAAGGAAGCCGAGCGCCAAGACAAACGCAGGAACACCATGCGCGCCAACATGCGTGCCTTGTTCAAAGGTGTCTTCGTTGAGTACGGCACCGACATGCGAATGGGCACCACCGCGATCAAACAAAACATGGGTCGCGATGCAGGCAGCGTGTTGAAGGCGCTCTACACCCTTGAGGAAGACGGGTGTGTGGCTCGGGTTGGAACGCTCAAGGCCGGCAGTGGTCGCGAGCAAATTGTCTGGGAGTGGGTCGGAGAATGAAAGAGCCTGTTGTTTTCGACACCGAGCTTGTTGGCTCGGATGACGGTCCTGTCACGTTCCTGTTTTGTGCGAAGCACCTTCCTTCCGGAAAGGTGGCATCCCTTTGGGGCGACAATCCGGAGGACATGAGCAAGCTGCAAAAGCTGTTCAACAATCCGAACTTTACATGGGTGTCCTTCAACGGCATCCGCTTCGACGCTCCGATCGTCACGGCCGTGTTGGGTGGGGTGCCGCTCAACCAAGTGAAGCGCATGGCGAACCGCCTGATCGCGGAGAACGTGCCGGCCTGGATGATCTATCGCGACTACAACCTGGAAGCGCCAGAGATCGACCACATCGACCTGATCAAAGTGGCGCCCGGTGTCATGGTCAGCCTCAAGACCTATCAAGCCCGGTTGAAGATGAAGACCATTCGCGATATGCCGTTCAAGCACGATGATGCCCTGAACGAGCACGGGCGCCGCATCCTCAACGAGTATTGTCTGAACGACGTGGATGCTACGGCCGCCTTGTTTGCAGAGCTTGGGGAGGCTGTCTCCCTGCGCGAGCACATGAGCGAAGAGTATCGCATCGACCTGCGCAGCAAGAGCGATGCACAGATGGCCGAGGCGATCATCGCCAAGTCGCTCGGGATCATGCGTGCCGGGCCGGCTGAAGTGCCCGACTCAGTGAAGTACAGGGCGCCTGAATTCATTGCTCCCCGCGGGCCGATCATGCAGGACATCCTGGCCCGTGCAGAGAAGCATCGCTTCGGTGTCCATCGAGGCAACGGTGCTGTGATTCTCCCTGACTTCCTCGCCGACGAGCAGGTGCTGATCGGTGACGGCAGTTACCAGATGGGCATCGGCGGCCTGCACTCGACGCACGACAAGAGCGTGTTCGTGGAGGCCGGACCTGATTGCGAGATCGTCGATGCCGATGTCGCCAGCTTCTACCCGAACCTGATCCTGAACGCCAACATGATCCCGCGTGGCCTGGGCCATCAGTTCATCACGCTCTACCGCGGTATCGTGAAGCGGCGAATGGAAGCCAAGAAGAGCGGTGACAAGGCCACTGCCAACTCCCTCAAGATCGCGCTCAATGGAACCTTCGGCAAACTCGGCTCGATGTTCTCCAAGCTCTACGCACCTGACCTGATGTTGGCCGTCACCTTGACCGGGCAGTTTTACCTGCTCACCCTGATCGAAGACCTGAACGATCTCGGTGTCAAGGTGATCTCGGCCAACACCGATGGCGTATGTTTCAGTGGCACACCCGAGCGGGTCAAGGCGGCGAAGGAATGGATCGAATGCTATGGGGCGCTGACCGGGTTCGAGTTTGAATTCACACCGTACCGCAAGATCGCGATGCGTGATGTAAATTCATATTGTGCAATCAAGACAGATGGTGGCCCGAAAACAAAAGGGGTTTTCGCCAACTCCGGCCTGATGAAGAACCCGACGAACGAAGTCTGCACCTTGGCGGCCCAAGCCTATCTCGCCACCGGACGCTCGATCGAATCCTTCATTCGCGAGCACCTGACCGTGGCCAACTTCGTGGATTTCACCCAGGCCCGCTCGGTCAAGGGTGGCGCTGTAGTCTATGGAAGAACGGTGATGTTCGACGATTGGGTGCAGATTGCTGATCGCCAGTGGCAGCGCCCAGGCACAACCAAGATCGTCAATCGCGTGAGCCGGCCGCACCCTGTCGCCCTTGGCGTCGATCCGACCTACCTTGGGCGCACCGTGCGGTGGTACTACTCGACCGACCGTAGCCTGACGATCAACTACGCCAACAACGGCAACCTCGTGCCGAAGAGCGAGGGCGGGCGCGAGTGCATGACCTTGCCTGATCGCATTCCTGACGACATCGACATCTCCCGGTACATCGAAGAGACTCGCACCATGTTGGTTTCAGCAGGTGTCAAATGCTAACCAAAAGCGAGCAAGGTGCATCCAGGTTGCACACTCTAGCCCCTTGACAAGCGAGATGTTTTGTGGTATGATGTGTGTTCAATAGGAAATGAAACAGATGCAACTTGAAAACCCAAGGCTGATGAGCGAGTCACAAACACCCGCGCCGCCATATCGCCCAGGCTACTACAACGACGCCAGCTTGGCTGACCTTGGCGCGGCCCTTTGTCTGATCGGCGAAGCCATGCAGAACCCTGGCGTGCGGGTTGATTTCGGCAGCGTGCGCAATCGTCAAACGGTCAATTGGCTTGTCGGCAACATGAGCCTGCGCGGCATTCTCTACAACCTCGACCAGGTTTGGTATTCCCCGGCAAACTATGATCGGACAGCAAAATGATCCCCGTCTTCTACACCGACTCCCAAGTGCATGAGCCTGACAGCTTCAGCAAGTCACCGTTCAAGCCGAAGCTGCTTGTGCCCCTCATCGACCAAGAGGGCGGCTTCAAGTTCATGGACCCGCGCATGATTGGTTCGATCTCGGCTGACCGCCTGAAACTGGTCCATGACCCCAGGTTCGTTGATGATGTCTTTGCGTGTAAGCGTCCGGACGGATTCGGCAAGAGCAATCAGGAAAGTGTCAGGGCCATTCGCTACACCGTCGGCAACTTCGTGTTGGCTGCCGAATGGGCCGCTGCCGTGTCGGGCAACCCGATTGTCTGGTCACTGACCTCCGGGTTCCACCACGCCTGTTACTTTTCAGCAGGAACCTTCTGCACGTTCAACGCCCTGATGCTGTCGGCCTTTGAACTGCGGAAGTTTCACGGAACAAGGACCCTGATCGTCGATGAGGATGCACACTTCGGAAACGGATGCACCGACATCATCAAGCATCTTGAGATGGATCACTACTGCCGGTACATGCAGAGCATCCACACGCACAGTGGAAGCCACATGCTCAATCTGGTGGGTTATGAGAAGGCGCTTCGTCGGCTCATCAAGACGTTCAAGCCGACCCTCATCATGTACCAAGCCGGCGCCGACAACTGGTGCAAGGACCCGCTCGGTGGATCAATGACCAAGGAAGAACTCTTCGAGCGCGACCTGATCACCTTCCGTGCGGCCAGAGAAGCCAACATCCCTGTGGTGTGCAACCTTGCCGGCGGCTATGCCGAGAACTTCGACGACACCCTGGGCATTCACATGGCCACCGGGCGGGCGATGAAGGAAGTCTATTCATGATCAATCACGTCGGGTTTGAACCTCCTGAGTTGTGCGAGTGCTGCGAAGAAAGCTACCAGTATCGCAACGGACTTTGCTTTGACTGCTGGATCGACGGGCAGGATCGGCGAGGCGAAGAGCGGCATGACCGCGAGGTGATCGAGCGTCAAGAAAGGAGAGAAGCAAATGACTGAACCCAAAGTAGTCCGCCGCAACCCGCGCCTCGGCAGCGCCCTGCCCCCGGACCAGATGATCCAGAAGTACCACCGCACCGACCCGAACTGGTACGTCCCGTTCGTGGAGGACAAGGACTACATCAAGGCCGACAAGTGGGACAAATGGGTAGCCCTCGCACTTGGCGTTGCCGTCCTGATCGTCGTCGCGCTGGACAGCGCTTGGCTAATGGGGTGGTTGCCATGAGCGGACAGAAACAGAAGAAAGGAAAACGAAATGACTGATGACCTGAAACAACGGCTGCGCGAGTTATCCGCCAGCAGAAAGCCGTATCCAACAGGAGCACACGGCCAAATGGTAGGAATGGAAAGCTACCGAATCGTCGCTAACGGATTTGCGCTTGAATGTGTTGACGAAGCCGCCGACCGTATCGAGCAGCTTGAAGCCGCGCTTCGCGGAATGATGGATGCCTACAACGATCTGTGCGATGAATCAGAGCCAAACTACAGATCATTCAAGTTCAGGCAGGAAAAGTGGGAAGCGGCAAACGCAGCTTTGGGGAAAGGAAAGCCATGAGCAGCACCGCACCACAACTAAGCGGATGGCCGTCAGCATGGGAACTGTGGGTTCGTCGTCCCGATACCGAGTGGCGACGGTACTCGGTATATGAAACGCACGAACAGGCCAAGGCCACCATGAAGCGCGTCGAAGGCCCGCCGCTTGAACTGAAAATCGTACCGCTGTATGCGGCATTGGAGGAATCATGAGCAAGATCGACGAAGTGAAAGGCCAAACATGACCAAAGACGAAATCATCCTCGCGCAGCAAGCACGGATTAAGCAGTTGAAAGAATCAGCATTGCGCATTTTGAGAAATAAGCGAGGCAATGATGATTGGCTGATCCTGACAATCGACTGCGTTGGGCTTGAAGAAACACTATCCATCCCCGACGACCTCTCCGCGCTCCGGGCGCATGATGCCAAGTTACTTGCTCCGTACCAGTGGCAACCGATTGAAACTGCGCCGAAAGATGGGAGAGAAGTCATTTTGTGGTTCCCTCACAAGAGTATCGCAATCAACGGGCATTACGGTGAAGTTTCAGACGGCGATTGGGAATCAGGGTATAGGACATGGATGGAGTGGCTTGTTGCTGACGAACTATGGTTTCAAGAAGACCCTAGTCAAGCCCCCACTCACTGGATGCCACTCCCGAGCACCGAAGCTATCGAGAAAGGTGGTGAATGATGACCCCTGACCAACAACGCAAAACCCTCGAAGCCGCTGCCAAGGCGTGCGGATTCAAGAAATGGCGGGTGCCCACAAGTGGTTTGTTTCAAGTCAGTAATAATGAGAATTGGAAATGCAAAACATACTGATGAAGTTTGACCCTGCGACCGGCGAAGAAAGGCCGTACCCGAGCCATGCGGCGCAATGGCGCGAATGGCACGGAGGAACGGCATGGCTTTTCGATCCTTGGACGGGGCGGCGCCGCGATGCGCGAGACGTAGGTAGCGACGTACACGGTCTGCTGATTGTACCCGCCGGAACGCTCGGCATGGACATGGGCGGTGGTTGCTCGGAGAAAGACAATGTCGCGTGCGCTTGATGTGGTGACGCTGACCGGCGAGGAATACGACGACCTCATGGAATGCAAAGAGATGGTCACCTCACTACTAGCCCAGTTGAGCGCCGCGAAAGACCGAATTGCCGAATTGACGCCAGTTGCTGGAATGGACTGGCGGGAAACGATGCAGCGCATGCTGACACGCATGGAGGAAACAGACCGCTGGCCTGCGATATGCGACGAGGCGCGGGCCGTCCTGTCGCTGGCGAATGATGCCACCAGGGAGCCTGCCGCCTACCTGTGGGGCGGCTGCCTCTGGCGCACGGACGAAATGGGGCGCGGCAGACCTGGGGCAGTCGAACTGTATCGAGCGCAAACGCCGCTGACCGATGCCGACATTACCGCATTGCTTCCGATATGGCAGCAGGGATCATGGACGCTGCCAGACTACGGCAGATGGGTAGCGCGGGCCGTCGAGCGGGCGCACGGGATCAAGACATCGCACAACCTATGCCTATCCTGCGGGCACAGCATCGATGCCCACGACAGGCAATACGGCTGCGCAGAAGACGGGTGCGATTGTGAGACGCCCAACGCTCAAGTTGTGCGGCGCGGAGCCGCAGGCGGAGCGTCCGAACGAACGGAGGGTTAGATGACGACGTTTGATGAGGCTGAGTGCCTGAAAACCAACCCGTTTGAGGGCGACTTTGGAAGCCCTGGCGACAAGGTACTGAAGGACAAGATTGGCACGGCACGCAAGGGTGGAACCTGCGGAATGTGCCGGCAAGAGATTGTGCCAGGTGAGCGCGTGCGGCTGCTGGCTGCTGTGTTTGACGGAACGCTGATGCACTACCGCTGGTGCTCTGAATGCTGCGCAGCGATGGCGGCAAGTTGGACCGACAACGGCGAGGCATGGGAAGCGCGGGCACGGCTCGGACGCGAGTCATCTAACGCCTGCAACGACGGGTTATGTTTCACCGGAACTACGGAGAAAAGATGAAAGTGCTTGTGGCATGCGAATACAGCGGACGAGTGCGTAGGGCATTTGCCGCGCTCGGGCATGACGTTCTTTCGGCTGACTTTGAGCCGGCAGAGGACGACAGCCCGTACCACTACCAAGGCGACTGCTTCGACCTGATAAACGACCAGCATTTCGACCTGATGATTGCGCACCCGCCCTGCACATACCTGAGCGTAAGTGGTATGCACTGGACCACGCGCGGGCTGCGCGACCCGAAGCTGACCGAGGACGCCTTGGAATTTGTGCGCCGGCTGATGGATGCGCCGATTGCGAAGATTGCAGTGGAAAACCCGGTGAGCGTGATTTCTTCCCGGATTCGACCGCCCGACCAGATTGTGAACCCGTACCAGTTTGGCGAGGATGCCAGTAAGAAAACATGCCTGTGGTTGAAAGGTCTTCTGCCGCTGCGCCCGACCGCATTCGTTGAGCCGCGCCTGGTGTGTTGTGGCGCCACAGTGGAGAACGGCGACAAGTATGGATGCCCGAATTGCAACGGCGAGAAGGTTGCACGCCCGCGATGGGGCAACCAATGTGACAGCGGGCAAAACAAACTCGGGCCGAGCGATGACCGCTGGAAGGAACGGAGCCGCACCTACGAGGGCATTGCAAACGCGATGGCTTCGCAGTGGGGTGGCTGAAATGATCTGTCGGAACTGTGGTGTGGATAAAGAAAGCACTTTGGCAAGCATCAAAGTGCTACTCAAGGAACGCGACGCCCTGCAAGCCGAGATTGCGGAACTGGTGGCGGCGCTGAAGCCGTTCGGAGCAATCGACCTTGTTGAATCTCGGCTGCCCGCTGAATTCGCAATGCTTATTCTCCGCGCCCGCGCCGCCATCGCCAAAGTGAGGAAGCCATGAGCAAAGAACGCGGATTCTACGACTTAGATTTCACCGGGCTATTTATTGGAATCGCTGTTGTCGCCTTCATCATTGGCTTCCTGCTTTATCCAACACTCGGCTGGCTGTGGAGCATCATCAAACCGTGGATTCATGGGGTGACAGCATGAGCAAACAGATTGACTTTTTGAAGAGATGTATCGCGTTAAATCTTCAAAGTGGAGGTCTGTTAGACCTGCTTGATCGTATCGAAGAACTTGAGCGCGAACGTGACACCGCGTGGGCGCAAGCGCACAGACTGGCGCTGGAACTTGAGTGCCTGATTATAGACACCAAAGACAACGCCGTTGTGAGCAAATGGTGGGACTCGGCATTCGAGGCCATTGAGGGATACCAAGCCCTGAAACCGGGAGCCAACGAGGAGGCCGAAGCGTGGGCAAAAATGAGGAAGGCCGGGGTATGAGCAAAGAATTGATTGAAAGGCTGCGCGCTGATGCAGAATCAACAGACGACATTGGCCTTTGTGCTGATGCCGCTGACCGCATCGAAGAACTGGAGCGCAAGGTGGCGAGCCGCGATGCGGAGGTTGCCAAGCTCAAGGATGACAACGAATATCTTTATGTTGCCGCAAT
>OFQW01000002.1_pt1 | contig 64173 bp, 74 predicted proteins | sample 1542941 | NCBI WGS metagenome assembly OFQW01 (sample SAMN07774219, study PRJEB24372) | wastewater metagenome | isolation source: Exp Tend NO 90WW | collected 2016-02 | reverse complement strand
GTTCCTGCGCTGAGTCTCACGATCAGGCCAGTTGGAATTGCGGGTCAATGAAGCACCACTCGTTCATCACCGACGGCTGCTTCGCGCACACCAGATAGATAGCCACATCGGTGTTGTCCTTCACGTCGGTGAGCGTCGCTGTGATTTTCCACTTCGAGTAGTTTCGCGAGGCCCCGGAGAACGGCGAGTAGGTCGTCGCGCTCCAGCTCTGCGAGTCGGAAGTCAGGTTGCTGCCGGTGCCCCTGGTGGTGAAAATCTTCAGTGAACCATCGACGGACGACACATACGTGCCCTCGATCCACCACTCGGAGTCGATAGCGGTGTAGCTCGACCCACCGTAGAGCGAGTCGAGCATGAAGTGCTCGGTCAGCGTCAGGCTTGCCGAGTCGCCCAACGTGTTGGTGGCGATCTGGCGAATACCCTTGACCGGGTTCATTGGTGTAACAAGCCCGGTTGCAAGGCCAGTGTGCGGCACGCTGAAGCGCACGGAGAAGGCGGTCCCGTCGTCGAGCGTAGACAACCCTGTCGTCGGGAAGCTGGCAGGCCGCCATTCGAGCAGCCTGCGTGGGGTGTCGAGGATGAAGGTTCGATCGTTCCCTGTGCTGGTCAGGAACTGGCCGACGGCATGCTCGGTTTGCCCAACTACCCCGGTGGTTGATGCACTGACTCGGCCGCAAAGTGATGCCGCCGAGTCGCTCAAAATGAACTGCCCCAGGTCGATAGGATCTTCAATGATCAGCGAATAGGCCGGCACCGAGCTTATCGCACTGATGGGCAGCAACACATGGTGTCCACCGCCGCCGCCCGTGAACTTCGGCCGTATGAGCCGTAATCCGAAAGCAGTTGTTGGCGTTGTAGCCACCAGCGCCGGGGAGAACTGCACCGCACCACCGAAAGCGAATAGACAATCAACGGCATCTACAGTCTGTCCGTACGAGCCGCCTGCTGAGAAAGGTCCACCAGCAGCGCGAACGATTCCGATCTTGCAGTTGACGAGCTTGACGGGCTGATAGGGGTTGTTGATCGTAGAAGGGACACCGATCATCCACAACGAAGACGTGGTTGAGCCGAGGTTGGAATCTGCGAACTCGACACCCTCAAGGATGGTGTGACGGGTCCCGTAGCTCGAACCAAGGGCGAGAGCGCCAAGGAACCCTGACGAGTCACTCGCGGTTCGCGTGAATAGGCAATTGACGGTGCCGCCCGAAGCCACATTGGCGCCAGACTGCATCTGGCCATGCCAGTAGAGATACCCGACTGCGGTCAGCGTGAAGTTCACGCTGCCGGTGTTCATGTCGATCGTGAATTTTCTGTTGCTGTTTCCGTCGCTCCAGACGGTTCCGTTGTCGAAGCGGATTTCCAGATAGCTCGTCGCCGACCCGATGTTGCGCATCGTGACTGTCGTGTTCGCCGTGATCGTGATGCTGATGTCGGTGCTGGAACGTCCCGTCCGCATGTGCAGCACATCACCGGCTACCGGGGCACCCATCATCGTGGCAACCCAGGCCCCGTAGGTGCCGATGGCGCTGATCGAAGCGTTGATGCCGGCCGTGAGCGCCGTCTTGTTGAACGCCAGACTCCACGGACCTGAGACACCACCGCTGAAGTTCGTCGTTGCCGGTGGCGAGGTCCAGTTGCCCGTCGCGCCGCAGACCAGTGTGCAGGACGCATTGACCGACTGGTTCAGGTCTGTACTGGCGATGCGCGAATAGACGGTGAGCACAGCACCCGCCGCACTCGCCCACACCAGCGCCTTGAGATAGGGTGACGACACCCCTCCGGTGGTGACGGTCGGTGCAGCCGTGGCCGCGTTGATCGCCGTCACGAGGTTCGCGGCCAGCGTCGAACCGCTGCCCGCGTTGAACTGCACCGTGCTCGCGCCACTCGCAACGCACGTCAGCGTCGCCCCATGCACCCCGAACGTAGCGCCCGCTGCCGCCGTAGCGCCAGTGAAATCCATCGTCGCTACAGACACGGCAGGAGTCGTACCTGTGCCTGACGCCTTACCATCACCTTCTTGAGGGAACGAGCCGGCACCCGAAGGTGGCGACATGTACGCAGTGGGGTAGAGCGTGCAGCCGTGGTCGCAATACAAGCTAGCCATTCAGCACCTCTTCTCGTCGTCCCGCCGCGAGTAGCCCGCCCGCCTCCATCATCGCCAGGGCCTCGCCGACTTCAGCGTCGCCCGTGTTGACTTCATCGGTCAGCTCCAGCAGGTGCAGGTAGTCCTCGACCACCGTGTTGATCTTCCCTGCAGCCCGGATTGCAATCCGTTCTTCTTGCGTGAAAAGCCGCAAGTAGTCCAGCTTGCTCATCCGGCGACCGATCGGGGCGACGGGCTCGGCCGGCAGAACCGGCGGTTCGACCACGGGAGTGTGGTCGTGCGTGTCAAAGCCCATCCCGGACCACTCGACCGGCGTGCTGTTCGAATAGCGGAAGACCTCGACGCCATCTATCTTGCGCGTGACGACAAAGGTGCTCACTTACCTTCCCCGGACAGCGACTTCAGCCTTGCCTCGGCGGCGCGCTCAAGCGCAAACAGCAGGCGCGTGCTCATGTGTCCAGCGATTCCTGCCACCCCTGCAGAAATCCCCTCCGAAGCGCCAAGCGCATAGGCGGCCATGAAAGACCCAGCACCGACAAAGCCGCTGGTGAATAGCTCGCCGATCACCTCGAAGATCGAGAAGGCCCGCGGGTGCTGCGACTTGAGCTTGGCCCAGAGATTCACGGCGCCGCCGCTGAAGCCCATTCCGATGGCCAGAAGCCACGTGGCCCACGTCCAGGTAGTTGGATCCTTGTCAGGCATTGCTTGTGACCTCCTTGCCGACGGATGCCCTGCCGATCTCGCCGAACAGTGATTTGACTACAGGGATAACGTCCGAGCTGACCATCTCGAGATCGTATTCGCCGCGCTTCCACGCCATCAGCGCCGTGTCAGCAGCGCTCACCGTCAGGGTGATCGTCTTGGCCGAGGTGTCGATCGCGATGCGCCCGTTTTCCGTTGTCAGGCGCAACAGGTCGGTCGTGTCGATCACGTCGTTGATCGCGTAGGTCGCACCGGCTACCCACTCCTTTGCAGGCGTGCCAGTGGTCGCCGCAATCCAGGTGACCGCACCGTCCGTGCCGGCAGCCGTCGGCTTGATGGTGCCGGCGACACCGCCGACCGTGCATTTGAGCAGATTCGACTCACCGGCCTTGGCCTTGATCGCCATGCGCGCCGTCTGTCCGGTCAGGTCGGCCGGCGTGTTGTACTGCAGGTATCCTCCCGAGGTGTAGGCCTTGAACGCCGAGGCATTGACGTCGTTGAACTCGAGCGTATTGGCGTCGATCACCGTCACTTGGTGGTACTCGTCGTCGCGGATGCGCGATGGGTCGGCGACGTTCAGGTCCGTCATGCCCTTGACGCCCGACACCGCGGCGCGCCACCCCGCGGGGCAACTGTGGCCGGTGACCGTCATCCGCACCGGTGCGGTCTGTGAGATGGCGCTGATCTGCTTGTAGATGATCGCGTTGGTTTCCCAACGGACGACCAACGGCCCGAACGTCTTGCCACGGGTGAAGTCGAGAAGAGGGGCGGTCACTGGAAATCTCCGTCGTCGAGGCTGTAGTTGGCAAGGGAAAACGCCTCGTTGATCGCGCCGGCGCGAGTACCGAACTCCAGCTCGAACGCCGTGAGTGCTTTCTCCGCGGCCTTAGGATCGGCGCCGTCGGCATCCTGGTCCGAGTAGGCTCGGTAGCTGACCCAGTCCAGCAGCGACAGGTGATAGCGCGGCGCGATCTCGGGGCTCTCCGCGTCCGACTCCAGGCCGGCCAGCGGCTCCCTGACCACTGTCAGCGCCAAAGTGTCGTCGATCGACGAGGGAGGCCAGACGGCCAGCGCTCCCGACTGCCAGTCCGGGACATAGACCAGGGGGGAAGATGCCGCAGCCGACTCCCAGTCAGGAACCCGCTGATCGAGGTCACAAGTCAGGGCGAGGGACAGCCGCCGCCGCGCGGTAACCAGGCGAGCGCGTCGTATGAAGATGATGCGGGTATCCAGCGGGCAGGACAGCTCGCCGGCCACTAGCGACACCTGGGTGAGGTCGCTGGATGAATCGACGATCAGGTGGGCCCGACGTGCGGCTTCCAAGATAGCCTCGTCGAGGAAGGTATCGAAGTCCTCCTCGGACCAGAGGTAGCTCTGGGGTTTGGTGTCCTTGACCCGGCTTCGCCACCGGCGCCGCAGTTCGCCTCGTGTCATGCCGCGGCCTCTTCGAGCACGACGGGTTTAGTCGCCTGGAGCGCCTGGTACACGTCGGCCGGGTGAATGTCCACCTGGCAAGCCGCCGCCCCGGTGCGCTCGTCCTGTTGGCAGAACGACCAGTCGTAGTGCAGCCGGTGGCAGGGGTAGCAGGACGTGTTCCTGGGCGTCAGGGAGACGGTGTTGTGCCAGTGTTTGGTCAGGTTCTCGACCGAGCTGTGTGAGAGCAGCACGACCTTCCGGTTGCTCTCGAACGCCACGGCATTGAGCACGCCCGTCTCGCAGCCGATGACGACATCCACGGCTTGGGCGAGCGCCAGGGTGTCCCGTATGCCGATCTCGCCGGACAGCATGACGACCCTCGGCTCGTTCTCCCAGCCCTGCTGCAGAATCTTGCACGCCTCGTCACCGACCAGGAAGATGCGCGACTCCGGGTGCTCCGTCAGGATGTCGGCCAGGACCATGTCCATGTGGGGGTAGAACTTGTGGCAGGAGCTGCCTGCGAGCGCCCAGAGTACGTTCAGACCATCCTCGAGAAGCCGCTCCCGCGCGATAACGCTCTCCTCGCCGGTGGGGTAGAAGTGCAGGTCGTTGCTGTAGGGAACCCCTGCCAGGTCGGCGCAGAATTCGAGGTAGTTGGTGTTCATCCTCTTGTCGCGGACTGCCGCCGGCCAGGTGTGGCTGGCGCGCCCCGGCATCGAGAGCAGCGTACCCTCGACGCTCTCGCACAGGTTGATGAAGCGGGTGTATTTCTTGGCGTGATACGCCCAGAAATCGTTGAGATCAGCGTTGGGAACCTGGTCGGGGTCCTGCAGGTACCAGGCATTGATGTGGGGGTCGTACTCGAGAATCTCCTTCCCCCGGGGGGTCGTCATCATTGTGACGTGATACCCCTGGCGCTTCAACGCCGGCAAGATGTTGGCGGTCTGCATCATGTCGCCGAAGCCCCCGTACCGGACGACGCAGGCGGTCTTGCGAGGCGCCCGCTTGCGCAAGTGGCCGAAGGTACAGCTCTGGTCGGCACGCTTCTGGAAAACCAGGTAGAACGAATACTCGTCATCTTCGTTGCGTGACTGCCGCTCCACGAGGTCCCACCCTTCCAGGGGCGTGCTTCCGTTCTCGTCATCGGCAAAGCCTGGGCGGCCGATGACCGCGCGCATGGCGTTGATGATGTCGACCGGTTCGAAGTCGTGCTTGTGATCCGGGTTCGCCCCGGGCTGCCCGATGTTCGGGTAGAACGACTTGTGCGGGAGATACAGGACGAGATAGCCGCCGACCCGAATGCAGCTCCACCAGGAGGTGAGGGCCGCCACGGTATCGACAAGGCGGTCGAGCAGATGCGAGCTGAACACGGCGTCGCAACTGCGGGATTGAATCGTCTTCGACAGGTCCGCGCAGTCATCAACCCTGACGTCCGGACGCATCTCGGTACCGAAAAGCGCGGTGTCCTTACCGCTGTCGATACCGATGAAATGGGGGAAAGCCTTGCTTGGGCCGCACCCCAGGTCGAGAACCTTGCCGCGAGTGTAGGGGACGATCTCCCAGCGAATTTTGCCGGCTTCGTTACCTTGCGGGTCTTCTGCTCGCCAGGTCATTGCTCCCCCAGCTGCGCCAATAGCTGACTGGCCGGCGCCAACGCGTCGTCTTCAAGAGCCGGGGCTTTCACCTTCGCAGGCTTGGCCTTGGCAGGCTCCGGGGCGGAGAGGGGATCGCCGAGAGCGTTGAACTGTTTCCCGTCCTGCTCGTAGCGTGCGCCATTGCTGGCCCCGAAGATCTCCCCGTAGGGCTTCTCTTTGTTGAGCTTCGACATGTTCAGCCCCCGATCCGGCCGTTGAACTTGGTCCCGTCGGACTTCGAGCCGCTGGGCATCTCGTTCAGGGAGCGATCGCAAAAGCAGCTCCCCTCGTCGCTGCCTGTGGCGCCGGAGATCCGGCCCTGCCGGTTGGTCGCATCGACCGACAGGTCGGCGCCGTAATTGCCTCCGACCACTCCTGTGGAGGTGCCCCGGTCGGGGATCTCCGAAACGTCCCCTTGCAGCTTGCCGGAGGGGATGTATTTTCCGTTCATGTCGCGTCTCCTGTTGAATTGAGGTGTGATCGTGGTAACGAGCCTCAATTTACGCACACCCCCGTCTAACGGTCGGCACCGGATTTCCTTCGCGCGTATGCCTCGGAGTCCTCTACGGCCCGATCCAGGTTGTGCCTTACATTCACCCCCTCGGGAATGCACAAAAGGTTGAAAGAGACGAAATCCAAACCCCAGACGTTCTTCGCTACACGGTTGAAGTTGTTCGGCGAGTACAGCGGCGTCAGGTGCCAGTAGGGCACGTATCCAAGGCTTTCGATTGTCTGCAGTAGCCTGGGAGAGTTCTCGACCCGGTCATTCTCGACATACAGGAAGGGCCGGCTCCTCTGTATGGCTGTCCTGGCGCCCTCAAGCACTTCGGTCTCCATGCCTTCGACGTCGATCTTGAGGAAGTTGCAATCGGCGTCGAGGGGGCGAACCGCCACTTTCTCGCCTTGCTCTGCCGCCAACGCTGTCAGAGACAACCCCCCGAAATTCTGCTCCTTGTTGGGATCCGCGGTGGCAAGCGTCACGGTGCCCTCTTCGGCACCGATGGCAGTTTGCGAGCAATAGACGTTCTCGATACCGTTCAGGGCCACGTTGGCACAAAGCAACTGGAACACCAGTCGCTGGGGCTCGAACGCGAGCACCCTCCCGGTAGGTCCTACAAGACGAGAAAAGAGCAGCGTGTGCGCCCCGATATTGGCCCCGACGTCGACGACAACTGCGCCGGGGCGTATCAGGTCCGTAAACAACTGCGCCTCCCCTTGGGAGAATTCCCCATAGGCCATAAGCGACCGACCTACGAAAACATCACGGTCATTGACGAGCATCTGCCCGTAGCGCGTCTTGCACTGCACGTACATGCCTCTTCCCTCCTGAATGAGAAACGCCCCCAAAGAGGGGGCGCTATTTACTGCCTGCGCGGATTAGGCCGCGCTGTCCCACTGGATGACGCGCGCCTGCGCGGCAACCGTGTGCACCAGCCCGAAGCCGCCGATGTAGTACCACGCCACCCCGCGCGACCGACCGAAGTCGGTCGGGATCTTGCCCCGCATTTCCTCGGGAACCGCGATGCCCTCGGCCACCGTGTCGCCGCCGAAGAAGTGGCAACGGTCACTCTTGGCGTTGGTCCAGGCCGCCGAAGCGATGTTGGTCTGCTCGACGAAACGGATGTTCTCCCGCCTGCCGATCTCACCGGAGGCGATCTGCGCGAAGCCTTCGGAGGTGTACTTGTTGACCGCCTCCAGATCATCCTTCAGCTTGCGGTACGTGCGCGGCCGGCCGATCGAGAAGTAGTCGTCGCCCTCGTACGGCGGGATGTCGCGTTCCTTCATCGTGTCCGCGATCGCCTTGACGTGATCCAAGTTCAGCGCGACGTTGTTCGTACCGGTGATGGTGCCGTTGGTGTAGAGGGTGATCGCCGCGGTGTCAGTGCCTGCCACCGGGATCACGCGCAGCGGAGTGAGCCGGAATTGCGCGTTGGCGGCGGTGTCCATCGCCTTCTTCGCGTCGTCCTTGAGCACCTTGTTGATGATCTCGCGCACCGGTTGCTCGGACAGGTCGTCCAATTTGCCGGTGTAGGGCACGCTGTTGCCCATCTCCGTGATGGTCATGGTGCCCTGCGTGATCGTGAAATTCGTTTCCGGCATGGCGGTCGTTTCCACGAGCACCGTACCTGCCGTCGCGACGTTGGAGTACACGTTCCAGTGGAAGGCGTCTCCTTTACCTTTGCCTTGCACCGCGGCGTCCTTCACGTCGGCGAACTGCCGGTACTTGCACGCGGGTTGTACGACGCTGCGCAGAACCTTGCTGAGTTGAGGCGACCACATGTAGCCGCCGAGCGAATTGGTGAGCCAAACTTGACCAGCCATGCTGATCTCCTCTCAAAGTTGGAAAGTTTTATGCGGCCATGGTCTGGCCCATGCGCCGGCGCGACATCTCGCGGATCAGCTGCGAAGGGTCTTTCTCCCCGGCTTCGTCTTCGACGGAAGTGCCCGCCGCTACGGTCGCCACAGGGATCTTGTCCATGGTGTTTTTTCGCGCCAACTTCTCGTCTCTTGATTCGCCAGCACCTCTTGCGGGGCGCCCCGGCATCTCCTTGCCGAGGAGGGAGTAGACCTCCTTGGCTCCCTCGAGCATGGCCTGGTCGCGCGGCATGCCGCTGGCGACGCGCTGATTGACCTTGATGGTCGTCAGCAGCTCAATGTCGGGGTCGGCGATGACGTCGGGGTAGTCCCTCTGAATCGTCGCAAAAGCGGTATCTACCGCGAGTCGTTGTTGCACTTCGTCCGCCACGTCTTCGACCGACAGCACCTGTGCGGGGCTTTCTTCCCCGCGTGGCGCTGCCACGATCTCGGACATGACCTTGACGAAGGTGTCGGTATCCCCCTCGTAGAGGGACGCCGTTGCCTGGCGGATGCGTTCTTCGACCGGGCCGGGAGTGGTCACGGGTTCCGATACCGGCGGCGCGGCCGGTGCTGGCGCCTGTTGCGCCTGCAATTTGGCGGCCTGGAGCAGGGCGGTTGCCTCCTCCAGTCGCCGATCGGCAGCTCTGCCCTTCTGGTGCTCGCGGATCACGTCGGCCAACGGGATTTCCTGCGTGGCACCATCGACCTTGATGACGACCTTCTTGCCCTCGAAATCGGTGATCACGTCGTCCGACAGGTGCGCCTCAATCTGCGCGCGGGCCGCGGGCACAGTTTCAGGCGTGACTTCGGTCAAACTGACCCCGGTTTCCTCCTCCAGACGCCTCAGGTTGGCCGCGTCGATCATGTCCATCGCCAACTCGCGTTGGCTCTTCGCACGGGGCGGGGTTTCTGCGTCGTCCGACACGCCCTCGGTGAGGGTGGCGTCGTCGTCCTGGAGTGGCGGCATTTCGGTGTCCTTTTCAGTTGTCGAGCAGTTCTGCGTTTGCGTTGTCGCCGGCCTGGATAGCTTCCGCCAGCCAGTACTGGATCGACTCCGCGCGATAAACCTGATTCTGGAGAGCCTGTATCGCCTTGGCGTCAGTGCAATCCACCGTCTTCAGCGCCTCAAGCGCCTCCTGTATCTCGGCTTCCGCCCGGGCGATCAGGTAGTTTCCCGTCGCCGAGGTAAGAAACCCTTCCACGTGTTGCCCGAGGGCGACCTGGCCTTGCAGCTGCTGAGTCTCAGAGATTGCCATGCTATTCCACCCCCGTCAGAGTGTCGGTGCCGTCCGCGGCCTGTGTTTCGATTCCCTGCATCGCTCCGCCCCCGGGTTTCGCCGGGAACATTGGGCTGGTATTGCCTGAAGCCGGCAGGTCCAGAGGGCCGGTTTGCGCGGCTTCCTGGGCGGCCGGTGCGAGAGCGGCGGTGGGGAAGTTAGGGTCGATGCCGGGAGGTGTCGGTGCGACGTACCCCGCCGTCTGCATGACCTTGTCGGCGATCGCGGCCACCTGCGGCACCGCGGCGATGACCTCGGCGGCCTGCATCGCGGCGTAGGATCCCTCGACACCCTTGGTGACCTTCTGTGCTTGCAGGAAGGCGACCTCGGCGTCCAGCTTGCGCACTGTCGCCTCGATGATCGCCTGCGGCATCTTGGCTTCGAGCTGCTGCGTGAGTTGGTCCACCTGCGTCTGCAGCGCGGCCACCTTCGGATCCTCGTCGCCGCCGACGAAGAATCGGCCGCCGTCCTTGTGCCCGAGCGCGCCGAACACCTCCTTGATGATCTCGGTCGGATTGACCCCGTAGCGCTCCATGACGCCGTCCGCCAACGCCTCCTTGACGCCATTCACGCCGGCGATCAGGTTGTTGATGCGCGAGGAGGGGTTGGTGGCCCCCTTGCCGACATTGACCGACAGCGAAAGCTCGCACGCGAGCATCTCGTCGGTAGGGCTATTGATGCCGAAGCGCTGGAACAGGTCTGCCTTGCGGCCGGCGAGCGCCAGGATGGTCTTGTCCGTCTCGTAATGCTGCTCGAGCAGGACCAGCTGCCGCAGTACCGCGGTCATCCACGTCATCGTGAAGGTCAGAAGCTGGTACTCGCCGATCATGTTGGCGCTGTCCGACAGCTGGTTCATGCCGCCGACCGTCTCGTTGAGCCGGCGATTGCTCTGCACGCTGGCCGGCGAGTAGGTGCCGCTCACCTCGTCAAAGTCCAGGTTGAGCCGGTCCTGCTCCTGATAGCTCGATGCGGTGACGTCGGGCGTATCGAACACCTTGACGTCCGTCTCCGGGTTCTGCATCAACGTGACCGAGCCCGACACGTTGCGGGTGAGACTGCGCAGATCGACCTGGGCGTTGCGTTTGGCGAAATAGCGTTTGGCCAGGGCCAGCTTGACGTTGTCGATGCGCTGGTTGGCCAGCTCGTTGATCTCGCCCTGGACCTCGCGCGTCAGCGTTGTGCTGCTCGAGGGGTAATTCCTGTGCGTCTCGATGACGCAGCAGCCGATCGCGTATGGGCGCACGCCGTGGGCGTACTCCTTGGTGCTCTTCAACGGCACCGGCTCCGACAGCAGGAACCTGTCGCCGAGGGTGTAGTAGAGAACGTCCTCGCCGTCATCGTCCTGGACGATGTTGCGGTGCACCCAGACGATGCTGAACTCGGTAACGCCGCTGACCCCTTGCTTGTCCGTCTGCACACCTTCGCGCAGGATACGGGTGCTGTCAGTGTTGGCGGCCGAGGCCTGCAGCTGGCTCTCGCCGACGTAAAGCCACTTCGCCTGCTCCCCGTCCGGGCCCTGCCGCATGCGCCTCTTGACGTCCTTGAGATACATCGGGATGAGCTGGATCAGGTAAGGGGAGGTGCCCACCGGGTCGGTCCAGTTCGCAGCCGGGTCAAAGCGAAAATTCTCGAGCGGGACCAGCTCCACGACTGGGCGGTCGATCTTTCGAAGGGCGTCATACTCCCAGTACTGGTGCGAGATCACCGTGCCCACCGTCATGGCGTCCTGGTACGCGCCAATGACCGTCTGGAACCAGGGGATGCTCTTCTTCAGCCGATACTCGAGCAACGCCTTCATGACCTCCGCGGATGCCTGTTGCTCCGGGATCGTCTCGTCTTCGGCGGATACATCCACCACGTCGAGGGTGCTGAAGAACGCCTCGGAAGCGATGGCCTCGTTGCGGCGGATCGTGGCGCGCGTCTTCGGCCGGAAAATCTTGGACTTCGACCGGTACGTCTCGGACAGGTACTTCGACCCTGTCGGGTGTAACGACTGAAACGCGCGGAGGTCGCGCTCCGCTCGCGGGCGGATGTTCGCATCGAAGTAGCTGGTACTCCCTGAGAAGGCATCTTGGGCGAGTTGCAGCGCCCGGCCAGGTGTCATCATCGCGAATAGTCTCCGACGGTGCGCCCCAGGTGCTCAGGCAACGAGGCAATGGCGACATCGTCGGCGCTGCCGCGGCGCAGTTTGAAGCGTTCGAGTATCTCGCCGCCGGCGCGTACCACCCGCTTCTTGAACTCGCTCGCGGAGTAGTTCGTGACGGTGCGCAGGCGGTACCCCCAATCGCCCGACAGCGCCAGGTTGCGGATGTCCGCCATGCCCTGCTTGCCGTCAACGTTGACCGCCCACAGGTGCCCCGGGTAGTGGGCGTTGAGGGTATCCGCCATGTCCTTGGCCATGATCAAGTCGTTGGCGGGGAGGTCGGGGGTGTCGGTCGTTACGTCGTCAGTCATTGCCACTCCGGTTCGGTAAAGTCTTGCTCAATGCGCGCTTTCTCAGCATCGCTCAACCACAGGAACTCCTTCCGCGAGCAGACGAGCTTGATCGCGTCGGGGAGCTTTTCGTAATCATCGGTCGAGGAAGCGCCGCCCGTTGCTGAACTCATACGCGACCTCCTTGGTGTCCAGGACCTGCCCGTCGATCGCAGCCGCCAGGGCAACCTCCACAGACCACGGTCGTTGCGAGAACGAGATGCCGCTCCCCGGCGGCAGCGGAATGGGGACGTTCGGGTCTTCATTCGCCAAGGTATCTCTCCAGTGCAGCGTCAATGTCGGCGAGGCGTGCGTTCAGCCCCCGGATGTCCTCGTCCAGGTCGAGCAGCTTGCCTTGTCGCCAAGCTGTGTTCGGCAGGCACTTTATCAGCCGACGCTCGGCGCTTACCTGATCGATCAGCTCCAGCAGGGCAAGCTGGTGCTGCTCGAGCAAGATCCGATCGTTGTCCGGGCGCGCGGACTGCGGCCAGACGTACTGTGTGGGCACGGCCTCCGTCGTGAAGTGCGCACGAAGCCAGGTGAGCAGCCGCTTGATCACGCGCCGTCCTCGTACAGCTCGGGCTCCAGCATCGACTGGTCGATCAGGATCGGGGCGACCGGCTCCATGTCGTAAATTCGGCTCAGGGCATCAATAAAATCGTCGTGTTTGGCGAAGGGGTGCACCAGGTATTGGTCCAGAAGCACCTTCACCAGGCTGTAGGCCTGCTTGTTGTGATCGACTCCGCGCGGCGGGGAGAACACCCGGAAGGCCTGCCCCTGCTCCCGCACCCGGGCCTGCGCTTTAGTTTCCGTGGCGACGCGGGCCGGCAGGTACCAGTGGCCGTTGCGAAAGTCCGGCTCCAGCCGTTGAATGCGATCGTCCTTCGCCCCTGGGCCCTCGCGAGGCCAGGCCAGCTCGACGATCTCGAACGCGTCCTTGTCGCGAAGCATCTGCTCCTCGAAGTACTCCAGATCCGCTGTGGATCCGAAGCGTTCGTACCCGACTCGCACCATCTGCACGCCGGGCATCCTCAACCACTTCCTGCGAAACCCTCGGAGGGCCTGCCACCGCTCCGCCAGGCCCATCTTGTGGCACGCACCGTCGACCAGCCACTTGTTGCCTGCCGAATCGATGCCAACGACAGGGATGGCGGTGCTGTCGCTGCCTTTCTTCTTGCTGCTCGCCGGGTCGCACAGAATGTAGATGTTCAGGGTCGCCGGCCGGATGTCGATGAACTTCAGCCACTCCTGTTTGAACGTCGCTTCGTTGCCCGCGGCGGGGTTCTGGAGCATCTGCGCGGCGAGCACGCTGCTGATCTGCTTCCGGCGCTTCTCTTTCCAGACCTCCGGCGAGAGAAACACCGGATTGCCGTCGGGGAGGCCGTTGTCGGTAGCGGGGTATATGCGCGGAGTTACCGCGGACATGTCGAGCATGTCTTGATAGGTGTCCCGGAACGAGTACCTCGTGCCGACGTGCTGGCACCGGGCTCTTCCGTCTTCGCCGCGGGCGCCGAGGTTGTCGCTTAGTGACCAAGCTTCGGTCGTCTTCTTCACCATTTCGGGCGAGGTGACCGACTCGAGCGTCACCACGTCGTCATATACCCGCAGCAGGAAGTGGGCTCCGGTCGGCTGCCCATCCACCAGGCCATGGCCCTCGACCGTGGCTTCCTTCGGGTTGCCCTGGCGCTTGACCACGATCCCGCCGTCTTCAGACCAGCGCGGGGATTCACGTTTGGGGTCGTCCCAGAGGATCTCCGGGAACAGCCCCTTCAGATCGGCATTGGTCTCCAGCTCGTACTTGATCTGCCGGAGAAACTTGCGGGCGGTCGGCTTGTTGAAGCTGAAGATGCCGACCGTTATCTCGGGATTGCGCAGAATCTCCTGGATCACCCCGGCGAATGTGATGAAACTTGACTTGTAGTGCTCCCGGCTCCACAGGTCCAGGTGGTCGTCTGGCGCCGCTTCGACCTCGCGGCAGCGTGCGTACAACCAGGGGTGCAGGGCGTCCGGGCGGTGCAGCAGCTGTGTCAGCAGGAAGAAGCGATCGTGCCTTGCCAGATCGCGCGCCACGCAGCTGCCGGTGGTGTCGGCCGCGAGCATGTCGGCCCATGTCTCCTCAATCCACGCGTACGGCAGCGACTGCAGCGCGTCGACGTCCTCGTGGTCGAGGATGTCAGCCGCGGCGAGCATGCAGGACCTTCTTGAGGTTGGCGACCAGCGTCGTCGTGATCGCCTGCTTCACGTTCACCTCGACAGGGCCGCCGTCAGGGCCGGACAGTGCCAGGCTTTCCTTGAGCATGCCCAGGTGCTTCATGGCGTTGCCCAGCGCCGTGTTCTTGTCCGTGACCTTGTACTTTTTCACGTAGCCGACGAACACGCGGTTCTCGCCGGTGCCTTCGAACACCTCCTGCACGTCGAGCCCGCCGAGAGCGGCCGCGGTGGCGTCATCCAGCGCGTTGATCGGCAGGGGGCTGCCGTCAGGGGCGAACAGCTTGCGCGGATCGAAGAACGCTATCGCGGCCAACTCCCTCAGCACCCGGTCCTGTGTGATGTGGGTTCGCTTCGCGCGTGCGGTGATCTCCCGGTTGACGGCCTCCTGAATGTGCGGTTGCAAGAGCATCTTGTACGCTACTCTGGCAGCATACTTGCTCGCGTACCCCGCGCGGATGGCCGCCTGGGTGGCGTTGAAGTCGGTAATGTATTCGGCGCAGAACACTGCTTGCCGGGGGTTGAGCTTGGTACGGTGTGCGGGCATAGGGCCGCACCCTACACCACCCCCGCCAGAGTGCTGGTGCCTACCTAGCGTTAGTGACTACCATAGCTTTCTCATCGCAAATGCAAGCTTCTTCCATTCCCCTGAGGACAAAGCGGCTTCACAGAGGGGCAGCAAACTGTCCGGAAATTTGCTCAGGTAGCATCGAGCTTTATTTGCTGTGTGAGCATAAGCTCCATTTCCGTGCATTTGTAATCGGCGCTTCATGTCAGCCACTCTGTTGTCGAGCTGACTCGCCGCAGTATTCGTGTTTTCCATCCTCATTCCTCCTTGCGCGCTACTCGGTTAGGGCCAGCTTGTAGGTTCCTCGCCGCCGGTCAGCGCCGATGACGTGCATTCCGTGACGCTCAACTATTACACGCAGCCAGTCGGGGACTCGCGGAGGGTATTCGTCTGGCTGCGTGGGTGGCTGCTGCGGGGGTGCTCCGAGCAGGGTAGTGTCGAACTCCGTCCAGCCGTTTCTCTTAGCGATCTTTCGCATCTCGGCACAGACGGCGTCAGGGGAGAGCTTCATGTGCGTGGGGACTCGGAAAAAGCCCTCTTCACGATCTCGTCGAGAAGACGTTCCGTTGATGCGCTCTGGATAGTGTCCAAGGGCGACACCCACGCCTGGAAGATTATCTTCGGCTTCTTGGCGCAGGTGTGCTCGTTGGGTAACAGAACAACCTGGACTTTGCACTGCCCCGCGGCGTCCTCGGGTCCCGCGGTAACGCAATAATCTGCCAAGTCCTTCGTCCGAATAGCCGGCAAGCTCGGCGGATTCACGCTGCGCGGATACTCGTCCGATGCGCGCAGCCTCTCGGGGTCAAGCTGGAATAGGTCCAACGGGACACGAATGGGCTTGAGGTACAGGTATTCAGGGTACTTCCGCGCCGCTGCGCCCTGCACGGTCCCGCTGACCCACCTCATGGTTTTGCCTCTCCTGTAGCCGGAATACAGCACCTCTGCGCCCGCTCGATCGCCCACTGCTCCTGCACTCTCTTGAGCGCCGCGGCGTCGTCGGCAGCGTTGCTCAAGAGGATCTGCTGTGCCTGCTGCGGGGGTGCCGACACCCGATCAGCGAGGCGGAGGTTCATCCCTTGAAGGGTCCGCACTTGTTCGCGCAGGCGATCGACCTCGGCTTCGAGGCCCGCCGCCAGTTGAGGCCAACCTCCGAGCACCCAACCTGTCCCTGTTTCGTGGGCATACTGCAGCTGCTCGCTGAGTCTCATCTCGCCCCCGGGTATTCGCACGTCACCTGGCGCCCCTGTTTGAACCGCTCCACGCGCCAGATGATCTGGTCCTGGTATGCCGGCGGGACGTGCCTTTTCATCTCGTCGAGGAGCTTCGCCTTCACGGCTTCCAGTCTGTCGAGAGTCCAGGAGTCCAGGACCTTGGTGATCGACAGCATCTTCTTCGGGTCAAACGCCTTCGTCATTGCTTCTCTCCTTCGTGGTGGTGCGTGGAAGTTTCGGCGCCCGGGTCGGTGCGCCGCGGTTGGTTGCCGGGGGCAGTCGCATCCACTCCGGCCAGGTGCTGGTGATGTCGGCGGCAGTCAGCACCGCCTGGTAGATGCGGGTCGTCCGGGGGCGGTACGCCTTGTCGCGCCAGTACAGCAGCTGCTGCCGGACCCGGCCGCGCGTGACCATACGCAGCAGCGCCCGGGCGGTGCTCTGCCACGATCGGCCGGTCACGAGGGACAGGTCGCGGGCGCTGATCCAGTCCGCCTCGATCGTCGTCATGGCCTCGAAGGTCCTGTCTTCGGCGGTCTGCCGCCGGGCCTCGCGTATCAGCATCCTCGTACCTCCTGTTTCGGTCTCGTTTTCGAGTAGAGGGGCCTCTCTCCCGAGTAGGGTGTGTATTCAAACCATCCCCCCACACAATCTTCCGCTAACGATGCGAGGCATTCCGGGTGCATCTTGTTCGTGAAGACCTTGCCGCCGTCTACGCTCATCCATCTCTCGTACGGCGTACCTGGCTCGATGTGTTCGGCACAGTTCGTGCATCGGTGCTGCTTTCTCGCGGTGTGGGTCTTTGGTGGTGTGGCGTACATCAAACTCTCTGCCTCCCTTTGATTTCCTTCTCGCGCTGCGCATCGGCGGCGCAGCTGTCCCGGCCATATGAACAGTACGCACGGCCGTCGGGGGAGGGCTCGTGGCACCAGGCGCAGTGGCTGTGGTAGATCGCTGTGGCCTGTCGCTGTCGGGCCAGCTCCTGTCGAACGTGGGCCAGGCCGGAGTCGCGGTCGCGCTGTTCCCGTTCGCTCGCATCGTCCAGAATGTCAGCGCTCATCTCGTCCCCCTCCTCACCTTGTCGACCTCAAGCCGCACCGCCTCGAGCAGCCGCTGCTGCCCCGCCACCTTCGGGGTGAGACTCTCGAGCACCTCCCCCTCGATCGTGTCCGTCATGATCGGCACGTGAATCACGACTGGCGTCTTGCGCCCGGGCCGGTGCAGCCGTTTGTTCCATTGCTGCCACAGCTCCAGGTTGTGGATCGGGCCGAACCAGAAGCCCTGGCCGTCGTTGAACTGCAAGTTCAACCCGTGCGCGCCGCCCTGGGGGTGCAGCAGTAGCATCTCGATCTCGCCGCGGTTCCACCTGTCCTCCGTGTCGGGGTAGTCCTCCAGCTCCACGGCGTGCGGGTACTGAGCTTTGATCCTGTCGCGCTCGTGTTGGAACCAGTAGCCAACCAGCAGCGGCACCCCCGGCGACGCCTCGATCACCTCGTCCAGGTAGTCGAGCTTGGCGGTATGCACCTCGTGGACCTGGCCGTCCTCGTCATAGACCGCGCCAGAAGCGAGCTGGAGCAATTTTCCAACCAGCACCGCGGCATTGCTGGCGGTCACGTCGGCGCCGTTGAGGGTGATCAGGTGCCGCGCGGCCAGGCGCAGGTACAGCGCTCTCTCGCGGGTATCCATCGTCAGTTCCACCACGTTCATTGCCAGCGCGGGCAGCTGCACCACATCCTCGGGCAGCAGGCTCACGCACACGTCGCCGACGGCGGCGAAGATCTCGGCCTCGGCGGCGTCGTCGCGTGGCCGGTGGCTGAACACCCTGTCCCGGCTGCGTTGATCCGGCACGAACCAGCAATCTAGGAAGGCCTGCTTGGTGCGCCCGAGCCGCTCGCCTTGATCGATCAGGTACAGCTGCGGCCAGATGTCCACCAGGCTCTTCGGCCGCGGCGTGCCGGACAACTGCACTATGCGTGCCGGGGTGTGTTTGCGCAGCGCCTTGATCGCTCGACATTTAGCGGTGGTCAGATCGCGCAGCCCGCAGTCGTCGAGAACGATCATGTCGTAGGGCCACCGTGACACCTTCAGCAGCGACACCATCTGGGGCAACAGGTCCCGGCTGATGGTGTGGATCACCTCACCGGTCAGAAGCGCTCCTGGCGCGATTGTGGGCACCAGCCGTTTGACCGTTGTCGTCTCGCGCTTGCGCTTGATCGTCACCTCACGCCGCTCGAACGCGAAGTCGTCGGCGGTGATGGCGCGCACCGTCAGGCCGGCGAACGGGGCCCAGCGCTTCACCTCTGCCGGCCAGGTGTGCGCGGCCACTCGCTTCGGTGCTACGACCAACACCTTGCTGATGTCCACCTCCGCCAGCAGCCTGACGATCACCGACAGCATCGTCGCAGTCTTGCCCGAGCCCATGTCCGCCCAGAGTGCGCACCAGTAGTGGTCGATCACGTGCTCCGCCATGCGCTGCTGGTAGGGTCGCAGCACAAGCTGTTCGCGCTCGTTCATGGGAACGCCGCGAACAGGTCGCGCTCGAACTCAAGTTCTCGCATCACAACATCCACCTGCTCCCGGGTGCTCACCCAGTATGCGTTGGCGCCCAGCTTGTGCAGGTCGGCGATTCGTTTGGCCTGCAGGTCGCTGGGCTTCTCCCCGAGTCGCTTCAGCTCCATGAAAGCGATCACGCCGCCAGGCAGAATGATCAGCCGGTCCGGCATGCCCGCGTTGCCTGGCGACACAAACTTGCAGCACTTGCCGCCGAGGTCGCACACCTTGCGCACCAGGTATGCCTCGAGACTCGCTTCTTTGGGCGCGTCGCTCATGCTATCCCCGCGCGCAGCGCATCGATGTTCTTCTGCAACACGTCGCGCATCAGCGGACTCTCTAACTCAAGGGTCCTGGTCAGCCAATCAAGGCACGCTAGGTCGACCTCTGCGTGGGTGGTGATCTCGCCCACACGCTCCTTGAACTTCTTGACTTCTCCGCTCACCGATTCACCCATTCGTAATCCCTCCTGAAAATCTGCAAAATCTGCATGTATCAACGTTCTCTAATATTAGCGGTTGCTAATATTAGCGGTTGCTAATATTGGTCGCTTGCTCGGCGTGTGCTCTTCAACCAGTGGTCAGCGATGTACGACGCCCGGCGCTCGATGCGTGCCACCGAATCGGGGGGCCAGCGCAGGTGTCCGTTCTTCAGCCTCTTCGGCAGCAGCCCACGATACCGGCCGCCGTTCTGCGCCTTGTAGATCAGGATCGAGAGGGGCTTGATGCCGAGATTTTCGGCCAGCTGCTTGGTAGCCAGCCCTTTGTCGATGGGCCAGTCGTGGGAGAGGGCGGCCGTGCTCATGCGTAGTGGTCCGGGTCGATGACAGTCACGTTGCTGGCACGGCAGGCGATGTTCTCAGAGGTCTTCCCTGTGTCCTTCCGGGCTCTCTCGAAAGCTACATCTGACAGGTAGCTTCGGATCTTCTGTTCGGGGAAGTCTTCCCTGCTCAAGGTTTCCAGGAAGCCTTCAGATACCCACACCTGGGAGGTGTCGTTGTTGATGCGCAAACACCCCCAGAAAACGAACCCGGCCGAAGGCACTATTGCCGCGGTGAGGGGCGTAGACAACACCACGTTGGGGGTAATGCCGGAAAGGTTCTTCGCCAAGATGTCGGCGAAGAGGGCCTGCCTCACATCGAGAGGGTCGACGATGCTCGCGTGCCCGAGTTCGCGGTTCATCTGCGCCTGCCACTCCGCCTCTGCCGCTTCCTCCTCATCCGGCACGTGCGGCGCCGTGGGGAGGCTCTTCTCGATCAGCTCGATCAGGTCGGCCATCTTGGCGATCGCGCCGAGATGTGCTTTTTTCAGCCCGACTACCTGCTCGTTGAGCTTCGTCAGCTGGTCCAGTTGCAGGATCTGCAACAAAAGCCCGTCCGGCCAATGCTCCAACTTAGTCCTCGCCATCGTTGTACTCACCGCGGCCAAGGCGGCTGCAAGATCGGTATCGCTCAGTTTCATGGTTTTTCCTTTTCCGGTTGTGTTTCAGGTGGTGGTGACGAAAACAGGTGACAAGAACTCTCAACTTGGTGTACACGTGTAAACATGTGTGTGAATGTGTTTACCTTGTACGTTTACCTCCTCTCTTTTTCTCCTTATGTTTATTTTCTATTCGTCACCTCTAGTCACCTAGAAGAAAGAAACCCAGTAAACGCAAGGGTTTCAGGTAGGTGACGAACCCGAGGGACGAATCCCCGCGTTTCGTCTCGTCACCCTCTTTTCACTGCAAAAAATCAGCGTTGAAACCTGACGCATCGAGCACCTCCCTGATGCGCCTCTTCGCTTCAACTTCGTCACCCTCGATCAGGGTGCCGAAAGAGTGGCTGACCCACACCCTCCTGGCCTCGCCCATCCATTTCACTCGCCCGAAGAATCGGTATCCCGCCTCAGTCAGCCGTCTCTGCACAGTCCGTGTGAACACCTTCTCGCCGGTTCTGGCCACCACTGCCGCGGATAGGTGGGACGTCGAAACCACGTGCTCGGTGACTCCCTGGGTACCCTCCTTGATCAAATCCTCGATCGCGTTCGTGGTGTCGTTCTTGCACATCTCGATCACCTCGCCTTTCGCGGATGTCCAGGGGGCGTGCCCGTCGGCCTGGAACTCCGCTCCCAGGACTCTCTCGAGTAGCTTCTTCCGCAGCGCCCCGGCGTAGCTCTTGATCGAGGCCACCAGCCGGGTGTAGTAGCCCGCTGCGGTCAGTTTCTTCACTTCCTCAGGGGTGAGTGCCACCCGCAGCATGAAATAGCGCTGGTCCTCGCTGTCGATCGGCAGCCCGTCACCGTAGTTCGAGAACAACAGATAGTTCGTGACATTGACCGTGAGGTAGGAGGTGATGTGCTTCGCTTCTACCCGCACCGTGTCATTAGTGATCAGGGGCTTCAGCTTGTTGTCCGTCTCGCGCGCGGAGGTGTCGGGAACCTTAACTTCCTCGATCACCATCAATGCCCGCTCGTTGGCCCAGGCGGTGTAGCTGGACTTGATCACCTCCTGCGCCGGCACGGTCCCGACGTTGTCAGGGCCCATGGTGGCCTCCATCAGGAGATGGAAAATCGACTTGCCGGCGCGCGAGGTGCCGAACAGATAGGGCGACCAGCGGATCTTGCGCCCGGGGTGTTGGACGTTGTGGGCCAGCCAGTCGAGGAACAGGCCGCCCTCGCGTGCGTCGGGGAGCAGCAAGGCGACGTGCTCGAGCACCAGGGTCCAGGCACCCTCCTCGGCGTCGGTGAGCACCGGCGGCACGTTCGGGAGGTTGGCCTCGCTGTAGGTGTTGGCGTACATCAGGCCACCCTGCTCGAACGTGCGGCCTAACGTCGGGTTGTAGACCACGTTGGACACGCAGTCGATGTGCCACACGTCACACGCATATTGATGGGCCGCCGGGACGGAGCCGCGCTCGTTCATGAAGGGGGCCATGAACCGGTTGTAGTTCGCGTCGAAACCCTTCTGGGAAAGCTTCTCCTTGGTGTCGACATTGAAGAAGACATCCCCGTTCGACACGAAAACGAACGGCTTGACCCAGAACGGCGACTCGGTATCGTCGCCCTCGCGACCCGCCTCGCGCAGCATCTGCCGGGCGATGGCGACGCTGATACGCACTTGCGTCAAGGCCGACAGGCGCACCTGCAGCGCGGCGGTCAGGATGTCCCGATCAACCTTTCCCAGGTCCTGGCACTTCGCGATTTCCGGCAGCACCTGAGCCCGTAGTGTCTGCTCATCGGCAGCCCCGCGGATGGCCGCCAGGAAGCCATCGCGCGCCGTCGTGGCGGCCTCGGCAGCCTCTCCCCGTACATCCGGCAGCGCCGCAGCCCAGGCCTTCATGGCCAGGTGCGAGGGCAGTTCGTTGATCTCGTACGCCCAGCGGTCCTCGCCGTCGACAGCCGTGTCCTTGTCGCCGAACATGTAGAGCCTGACCATGTCCCAGGCGTTCAAGAGGCGCCCGTCGGCCGGGTCGGTGTTGTGGGTGTTGCCGAAGTGCAGGTCATCGTCGGTAACGAAGCAACCCTCCGGCGAGCCGCTGCCGCTGTTCAACCAACTCACGCGGCGGTCGCTGCCCTCCGCGTACACGAACTCCTCGGGCAGCAGTTCGTTGATCACCCGACTGATCGGGTACGCCGTGCAGAACGCGCCGATGACGCCGGGCTTCTTCGTCGGGTCGGTGAGCACGAGGTCGAGTGACGTGCCCGCGCCCTCGTAAGTGGCGTTGAGCACCTCCTCGTGGATGGTCAGCGCCACCTCATCGGTCGTGCCCCGACGCAGGCCGGAGCGCTGCCCCTTGGCGATCGGATCCACCGCGCCGTTGAGGAAGATCGGGTCAGCAGTGTAGTGGACCTGCACCGTGCGCAGCGGCGCCACGTCGATCGGCAGGTTGTTCGCGCGCACCCAGGCTTTGAGCTGCGGCCCGGTGAAGGCCGTCGAGAACCAGAACCACAGGTGGCACTTGAGCATGCCCGGCGTGCGGCCGGCCGACGAGGACAGCTGCCAGCAGTAGCTGGCCTGGTGGAACTCGGGCGGGAGCTTGTCCTCGATGAACTCCTGTATCGCTTCCGCGGGCTCCAGCGTCGGGTCGGAGAGCATCGGCTGGTACCGGTCGATGTCGAACATCACCCAGTAGTGGGGAACCTCGTCGTACAGATCCAGGATGCGCTGGTACTGCCCTGGCCGGGCCGGGGGAGCGATCTCCTGCGCCGCGGCGTCTCCCTTGAACGCCCCGCGGATGACGCAGCGGGTGTTCTTGGGTGCCAGGAACTTGAGCACCCCGTGCAGGTCCAGGATGTTGTTGACCGGGGCCGGCTCAATGGTGAAGTGCTTGGCGTCGCCGTAAGGGATGACGGTGTCGCCGTCGAAGGTCTTGGTGAGCTTTACACCAATCGACTTCAGGCAGGTGACCGAGTCCTTGAAGCGCGGGTTGGGCATGGCACTCATCAATACTTCGTCCACCGCTCATCCACCACGTAGACCGTCTCCCGGGCCCGAGTGACCGCGGTGTAGAACCACCTCCGGCACGCGTCGTCCGCAGGCATTTGGCGCGGATCCTCACGCACCTGCTTGGCGGACATGCCGTGCAGCGCTGCGCGCTCGTCCACTACTGCCACGATCGGCCACTCACCCCCCTGGGAGCTGTGGGCGGTGATCGCGTACCCGTAGGTCAGCGCCGCCCCTTCATCGTCATCATAGTGGGAATAGTGCTCGATCAGGTCGGCGTACGCGCGGCAGTGCGCCGGCAGCTGGTCCTGGAAGAAGCGAAACATATCCATCTGTGCCCGGTGATTGCCCTCGCAACCGGCCACCTCCAGCACGATATTTGCCAGCCGGTTGCGCTTGTCCCAGCTGAAGTCGAGCATCGTGGCCTGCGTGCCGTTGAGCAGCACGTCGTCGCTGTTGTCCCGACAGATCATGAGGTCCCCCGGCAAGGGGAGCACGCCCTCGAAGCCCAGGGTCTTTCTCGCGCGGGCGTTGACTGCCTTGCGAATGACGTTGCGCCAGCAGATCAGCTGCGGCCGGTCGAGCACGAGCAGCATTTCGAAATCGTCCGCGGGGCAGTAGGCATCCAGGACGATACCGGCCAGGTCCCGCCCGTCTCGCGAGGTCCTGACCGCGTCGGCCAGCTTCAGCACCGCGCCGTCGTTGCGCAGCACCTCGGTGAGCGTCGCGTCGTGTTGGCGCGTGCAGAACAGCCCTCGCGGAACGTCCTTGTCGCCGACCGGCGGCAACTGGTTGCCATCACCGACGAGAATCAACGTGTCGCACATTCTCGCCAAGTGATCGAGGGCCCACTTGGTGAGCATCGACGCTTCGTCCACGATGACCACCCGGGCGTACGCGAGCTTGCCGTCGGCAAGCTTGTCCATCTTGTAGTTGGGAGTGAACACCATCTTCTTCGGCCGCTTCGACACCTCGACCAACGTGAAGAATCTGGCGAACAGGGTGTTGGCCGGCACCCCTTTTGACCGCAACACTGTCGCCGCCTTGTTGGTCGGCGTGACGACTTCCACACCGTATATCCCCCGACCGTGTAGTTCCTCGACCAGGGCCGCCATCGAGGTGGTCTTCCCCGTGCCGGCGCGGCCGTTCAGGCTGATCAGTGTCTTACCTTCATCCATGCACGAGAGGATGGTCCACAGCGCATCCTCCTGGCTGGAGGTGAGCACCAGGCCGCCCTGGCCAATCTCGAACTCAGTCACGGCGTTCATGCCTTTTCTCCGATCAGGTCGGAGGGAGAAGGGGCAAAAAACTCGGCACTCTGGTCATCGAGCACCGTCAAATTGTGCGGCATGGTAGAATCCTTTCTATCGCTACGCCCTCTGGGTCGCTTGGTTACCGGCCCGAGAGATAAGGCCGCTGCGATTCACGCCCCCTGCTGACCTCCTCAGTCGGGGGCGTCTTCTTGTGTGCCACCATGGGGCACGGGATTTCGCTGGACAGGCTGGACGGCATGTCCGAAGATTCCGGCGTGCAGCTTGATCAGCGCCTGGCCCTTCGACCAGCCTGGCTCTTTGATACGGCCGTTGGCCATTTCAGAGATCGTTGTTTGCGCAACGCCGACCAACTCAGCGAGCTTGTGCTGGGTCAGCCCGCTGTCGAGCAGGTCCTTGATGATTGATGTCCACATACCTCCCAGTCTATCAGTATCCTGATAACTTCTGCAAGCAGCATCCTGATAGTGTTGCCGAGGACAATCAGGACAAGGATACGCTCGCGCAGCGCCTGCAGCAGACCCGCCACAGTGCGGGTCTTTTTTCGTCTGCCGCTATCAGAAACCTGTTGACACACCTAACAGAATCCTGTTTAATGGCCTCACTGACCCACGCAGAGCAACGCAAGAAGTCAGCCGCTCTTTAAAAATTCAGATGTAACGAAAAGCATCCCGGACAGACGCGAACCCCCGAGGGTCCCCGCTCAGTTGAAGTTCTGTCGTTCAAGGATGTGGAAGCACATGTAGTACAGCAGCATCTGAATTGCATCTCACTATCAAGGGTTCCAAAGCGGACTTAATCGAGCAACGCTGCCTGCAGGTTCGGTAGAGCGATAACTAGCGCTGTGAAACGCAGCGCAGCCTCAGCGCGCAACGGGAGAGCTGGCCGGAAGGCTGGGCCCCTCCTAAACAGGATATGAGTCGCTACCGCGAACCCTCGCTGCTCCCTCTCACGAGGGGCAGCACCGAAGCCCGCACCCCTTTGAGCGCAGTGTACGCCCCCGCTCTGCGAGGCGCTCGAAGGACCGCGGGCTTCGGTGCTGCAAGCCAACCCAACAACAGTAGGAGAAAACGATGGCACTGAGAACGTCCTGGAAGATCAACGCCGACGAAATCCTCGAGCTTCTCGAGGCTGACGACAACCTCGGCATCTGCCTGTCCTGCGGAGCGGTGGCGGAGGGTGTCGAGCCCGACGCGGAGCACTACCGCTGCGAAGAGTGCGGCGAACGCAACGTGTTCGGCGCCGAGCAAGCGCTGCTCACTCTGTAAGAGGGAGAAAACGATGGCACTGAGAATTCGCATCGCCCCTGAGAACAAAGGCCTGATCGAGAAGGCCTTGGAAGAGGTCAACGGCCCCGCCGCAATGCACGCGTTCTCGCGGTACTCGGAGATTGAACATTGCGTGCAGGTCGCCGAGTCGCTGCTGGAGCCCTTGCTGTTCCGGAAGGACTGGCAAGGCACCGAGGCCACCTGCATCAGCGGGCAAAAGGTTCCGGCCAGTTACCACGGCGTCCGCCGCGGCACCCTCGTGGTGCTGCAGCGCGGGTCTCGCGACTGGTTCCTTATCTTCGCGCGACGCTGCAGCCTGTACCCCAACGAGGGCGGCCGCACGAAGCTGCACCTGCTGCCGGAGCAGCGCGACGCCGCGGTGGCCCGGTTGGAAACCAACTTCACTGTCGGGAGGGCGCATGTGTCCGGCGTGTAAGTGCCCCAACGCGGGCAACAAGCTGGGCCGCCTCGGGCGGCGCATTCACTACCGGTGCAGGGACTGCGGCTGGCAGTACTCCTGCCTAGCACCCGCCCCCGACTGGTCGCCAACGAGGAAGCAGAAATGAGCTTCCTCCGACGGCGGCGACCCGGCCCGATACCACCCCCGCCACTGCCTGCGCAGTGGCAAATCTGAAGTCCCCCGCCCCTACGGGTTACAACGAGGAGAAAAACCATGTATCACCGCTACACGAGTTCCAGCAAGCAGTCTTCCTTCCGCAGCGCCTTCCCGCTGTCCAATGACCAGATCCTCCAGCACGCCCCGAGCGTCATGGCGGCCGAGGCCCACGAGTCCCGCGGCGAGCGCTACGCCTTCGTGCCCACGCTTGCCGTGATCGATGGCCTGCGCGCCGAGGGGTTCCAGCCCTACGAGGTGCGCCAGACTCGCTGCCGTGACATCGGCAAGCGCGAGCACACGAAGCACCTGGTGCGCCTGCGTCACTCCGACAGCGGCAGCAACGGCGGAGAGGTTCCGGAGATCGTCCTGGTTAACAGCCACGACGGCACCAGCAGCTACCAGCTGTTGAGCGGCATCTTCAAGATGATTTGCTCGAATGGCCTTATCGCAGGTGACGTCTGCGACGACATCCGTATCCGCCACTCGGGCAACGTCGTGCAGGACGTTATCGAGGGATCGTACAGGGTCCTCGACAACATGAAGCGCGTCGGCGAGAGAGTGGACGAATATCGCTCCACGGTTTTGACCCAGGGCGAGCAGAGCGCTTTCGCGGAAGCCGCGGTCGAGCTTCGCTGGGGTTCTGACGCCGAAACCGGAAACAGCTTGGCGCCGATTGACAACAGCCGCCAGGTGCTCCTCCCGCGCAGATACGAAGACCGCAAAGACGACGCGTTCACGGTTCTCAACCGAGCGCAGGAGAACCTGATCCAGGGAGGGTTGCGCGGCCGCGGCACTTCAGGGCGGCGCACCCGCACCCGTGAAGTTGCAGGCGTCAATGAAAACGTCCGGCTCAACCGGGGGTTGTGGACCCTGATGGACGCCTTGGTTCGTCACAAGAACGGAGAAGAGATTCTCCGCGCCGCGTAACCCTCCCTACTTCTCGGGCAGGCGAGTCCAGAAAGGAAGAAATGCCAGAACGACGGCACGCACGAGTAACGGCGGAGCGCATTCGTGCGCTTCTCCGCTACGACCCAGACACAGGGGAACTGACGTGGATTTCACGCCACTCCATCCGCATCAAGTTCGCAGGAGCCCCTGCAGGGAGCACAGACCCGCTTGGCTATGTTCTCGTGTCTCTCGACTACCGCAGGATCAGGGGCCACACCTTGGCCTGGGTTCTGATGACCGGGGAGTACCCCAAAGGGGAAATCGATCACATCAACGGAAATCGATCGGATAACCGGTGGGCGAACCTCCGCGACGTTTCGCACGGAAAGAACATGGAGAACCAGCAGCGCGCTCGAAGAAGCAGTGCGTCCGGGATTCTCGGAGTCGTCTCTCACAAAGGCGGCGCGTACTTCACCGCGGAAATATCGAGCAAAGGCAAGAGAAGGTATCTCGGATGTTTCAAGACACCCGAAGCCGCGCAGCAGGCTTACCAAGCGGCGAAGACCATTCGAGACGCCGCCTGACAACCCCTCAAGCCCCGCCTAACCCGCGGGGTTTTCTTTTCAGGAGGTACGAATTGCCCACCCTTTTCACCCAGGGCGACTGGGAGCTGCACGGACAGTGGATCGTCCGCAACCTTCGCGGTCGCCACGAGGGAATCTGCTTGCTGTTGGACGGCCCGCCGTCCCGCCCGAAAGAAGAGCGTGTTGCCAACGCGCGACTCATCACCGCGGCGCCCGACATGTACCGGGCGCTCCAGTTCGCGATCACCGAGAACCCCGGCGCTGTGCTCGCCCGGAGCGAGTCCTTGCGCCGACTTTACAGCATCAACGCCGCGGTGAAAACCGCACTTTTCGCCGCTACAGGAGGTACGAAATGAAAGACACGAAACCCCGCGGCCTGTGGTTTCTGCCGCAATTTGCAACCGGCGCACTGGCTCGCAAGGCCAACTCCGACGCAGCTGCACACGGGACCGAGATGGATGCACCGACGCTGCTTCCTGCAGGGTCGCACGAGAACACGTGCCCGTGCCGCGCTTACTCGTCTCCGCGCGCCACTCCGTTGCTGCGCTGAAAGGAGGTACGAAATGAACCAAGCCACCCCAGGCCCCTGGCACGCGATGGTGTGCGGGGGCGACGTCACGGTGCGGACATCGGGCAGCAGGTTGATCCTCGCCCAGGTCCGCCACCCCGGCAAAGTCCTGACACATGACCGCCGCGAGCAGATCGCCAACGCCACGCGGATGGCCGCGGCACCCCAGTTGATCAACGCGCTGACCGCGCTTCTGGGCAGCTACTACGACCCGAATGACGGTCCTTCGATCGTGCCGTACTTCTGCGCAGGAAAGGACTCCGAGGTCCACATGCAGTGGGTCGCCGCCCGCATGGCCGTCGAAGCAGCCGTGCTGCCGATCTCGCCGACCCCGCTGCCGGCGGGGCGCCCGACGCAGACCCAACTGTTCTACCAGGAGAGTGCCAAGATCGGCGGGCTGAACGCGCTGATGTCGGAGATGGTGGCCAACGGCGACCTCACCAACGCCGAACTGGCCGCCCTGATCGAGAAGCGCCCAGCGGTGTATGGCCGCTTCGCTGGCTTCGTCGGGACGCTGCCGAAATGACCGCCCCCGACACACTGCCCGGCCAGCAAGAGGCCGCCGAGGAAGCCCGCAGTCTGGCGCGGGCCCTGCAGCAACTCCATCCGGAACCTGCCCAGCCTGACCTGCCGGGCCCACTTTTTGAGGAGGTACAAGATGCGTGATTCCGATGGTGTGCATGTCGCCGACTCCATCGTCTGGGCGCTGTCCCTCGTGGTCATCGCCTGGGCACTGTGGGCAGCCTTCTCACCGGCCACCCCCGCCACCGACAACCCCCTGACCCTGGGCGACTGCCTGCGCCAGGGCCACGTCGAAACCCCCGCCGGCCCGGTGTTCTGCGTGCTGGTGGCTGAGAGGAGGGCAGAGCGATGACCTCACCGATCAGCGGGTGCGGCAAGTTCCGAGGCGTCGAGTTCTTCCTCAGAGATCTGCCGGTGGTGCGTGCGCTGGCGCGGGGGATAACGTTCACCCTCCGCAACGGCGGATTCGCCACAGAGGAGTGTCTCGAACGCATCGCCCGCGCCGGGTTCGCGACGAAGGTAGAGACGGCGCAAAAGGATGCCAACGGGTACAAACGGATCACGACGTACCGCGCCAACGACGATCTTCTCACCCTCGACAAGACGCCGGTGATCAGCTTCGACACGATGGCCGCGAACATGGGCCGCAGCCTCGACAAGCCGGCCCAGCGGAAGTGGAGAGTAAAGGTGCGCGACAAGTCCAAAGCGCCGCGCACGTTCCCTTCCTTGTTCGAGGTGCAGTACCAAGCCCGCGCCGCCAAGAAGCGGTCAGCGATGTTCGAGGACGTATTCACAAAGCAGTATCCGGTCGAGAGCACCGACGACGTCATCAACTACGGTGACGAGTACCAGTTTTCCAGCCCTGGACTTACCACTTGGTATGTCCAGCAATTTTGCAGTCTTAACAACCTGAAAGTGTAACGAATGAGCGAACTACTGAACCAACCCAACAAAGCCCGGCGTGAATTTGCGGAAGGCACCATCACCGCCCACCTCAAGAAGATGGGCTTCGTGGGCCTCCTCCCCAAGGCTCGCGAGACCGCAGAGGATGCGATTTCCGCCACTCTCGATGAGATCGAAGCCTTCCTCCGGGCGAACGCCCAGGGCCCCACCGGCGAAGCGGAGAAGTCGCTCACGGACCTCAAGGCCGAGGCCATCAAGACCGCAGCGGCGAAGGTTTTCGCCACTCTCGAGAAGACCGCCGCCCATCTCGAGAAGATGGGTCTCTTGGGCAGCCACCCATGTGCGAGCTGCACGGAAGCTCCCGAGCCCTCGGCCGCCCCGCAGGAGGAGCCAGTCCCGCCCCCGCAGGAACAGGTTACGCCGGCCTGCCACCCCCAGCTACTCAAGGCCTTCGGCATCCTGATGCGCCGGGTAGGGGCACCGCCTGAAGAAGGTGCGCCCGGGCCTGTGCAGAAAGCAGTCATGGGCCTCGCGGAGGTCCTCGCGGAAGGTAGCAAGGTTTCCGTCGAGAACTTCTTCGACTGGGCGCACATGGAGGACGTCAAGGCCCGGCGCGCCAAACTCGATGCCAAGATCACCCGCGGTGGTCGACCGACCAAACACGGCAAGTAAACCCACCGCCCCGGTTCGCCGGGGCAACCCACCAGGAGAAGCAAATGCAAGTGCAAGTCTGTGTCACCCTCGACGCGTCCCCGGCGCTGCTCGAGGTCCTCGGCAACCTTGCCGCCGCCCTCACGGCGGACAGCACCATCGCCCGCGCCGCGCGCACGCCGCGCACCACCAAGAAGGACGTGCTGCCGGCCGACCAGGCGCCCGCGGAGGCGCCAGGAAAGTCTGCCGCGTCGGTTGCCACGACGTCCCCGGCCGCTACCCCTCCGGCCGAGAAGACCAAGCCCCTAGCGGAGGCGCCGGGAAAGTCTGTGCCTGCTGCAGAAAGCCCGCCCCCCGCGGAAGCCTCATCTCCGGCAAGTGGATCGGCTTCTGCTGCGACGACATCCCCTTCTAGCATCACCCGCGAGCAGATCCGGGTCGCGCTGGGCAAGCTGGCGCAGACCGACAAGGCCAAGGCCCTGGCCATCCTGTCCGAGAACGGGGCGACCAGCGTGACAACGCTGGCCGTCGAGAAATACCCCGCGGTCCTGGCCGCCGCGACGGCATGAACGCCCCCGCAGAGTTTCCCGCTTCTGCGGGGGAACACGCCCTGCTGAGTGCCAGCGGGGCGTACCGGTGGATCGCCTGCCCGCCGTCAGCCCGGCTGGAGGCGACCCTGCCTGAGACGACATCCTCGTACGCGGAGGAGGGTACGCTCGCCCACGAGGTGGCGAAGATGGAGCTGCTGCGGTATCTGCACCGGATCCCGGCGATTCAGTACATCGACGCTTGGACGGGCTTTCGTGCCGACAAGCGGGTCACAGAGGACTTCAAGGCGGCCGTCCTCAGATACGTCCAGTTCGCCATCAGCCGCATCGAGTACGCCCGGTCGGTTAACCGGGACGCGGTGATCCTGGTCGAGGAGCGGGTTGACTATTCCGCGTTCGTCGAGGGCGGGTTCGGCACGGTCGACCTGCTGCTGCTGTACGACGGCGTGCTCGAGGCGATCGACCTGAAGTTCGGCCAGGGCAAGGTCGTGAAGGCCGAGCAGAATCCTCAGCTGAAGCTGTACGCGCTCGGCACCATCGACCGCTACGGCTTCCTGTACGGCACCGAGCGCGTGGTTCTCACCATCCATCAGCCGCGCATCGCGGAAGACGCCTCGTCGTGGGAAACCACGGCGGATGATCTTCTGGCCTGGGCCGAGGAGATCGCCCCCATGGCGATACTCGCGCACGCAGGGGAAGGCAACTTCAACCCCGGAGAGCATTGTGGCTTCTGCAAGGCGAAGGCCACTTGCCGCGCCCGGGCCGACGCGAACACCGAGCTGGTGCAGCGTGAGTTCGCGCTCCCGCACCTCCTCAGCGACGACGAGATCGCCGGCCTGCTGGGCAAGCTCGACGCCGTGATCAAGTGGGCCGGCGACGTCAAGACCTACGCCCGTCAGCAGGCCTGCGCTGGCAGGAAGTTCGCCGGCTGGAAGCTGGTGAATGGCCGCAGCAATCGCACGTACAGCGACGAGGGCAAGGTAGCCACCGCGCTGGTCACCGCTGGGTACGACGAGGCCATCATCTACCAACCCCCCGCCCCGAGGAAGTTGCTCGGGATCACCGAGATGGAGAAGACGCTCACCAAGAAAAAGTTCACGACACTGCTGGGCAGCTTGATCACCAAGCCGCCCGGGGCACTGACGCTGGTGCCGCTGAACGACCCCAGAGGAGAAGCCGACCCGTCGGGCGGCTTCGACGAAATCACAACCGAGGAAAGTGAAGAATGAAAATCCTGAACCCTGATGGCACGCTGGTCATCGTCCCCAACGTCCGGCTGTCGTACCTGTCGGTCTTCCATCCGCGCAAGAACACCCTGCGCGGCAACGAGGAAGAGTTCAGCGCCACGCTGCTGATCCCCAAGGCCCCCAACACCTTTTGCCCGGACCCGCTGGGCACGCTCAAGGCGCTGCGCGAAGCGACGCAGAAGGCACTGATCGCGAAGTTCAAGGAAGTGCCCAAGAAGTACGTCGACTGCCTCCTCGACGGCGACGTCGAGACGGACAACGACGGCGAGCCCAAGCACCCGGGCTACTGGTACATCTCGACCCGCGCCGGGGTCGAGTATCCGCCTGTTCTGCTCGACGGCAAGCGGGCGCCGGTGCTGGATGCCAAAGCCTGGGTGTCGGGCGACTGGGGGAACGTGAAGCTCTCGTTCTTCGGCTACGACTTCGAGAACAAGAAGGGCGTCAGCGCCGGTTTGCGGGCGATCCAGTTCACCAAAAAGGACGAGCCCTTCGGCAGCGACCAGTCGCCGGAGGCCACGCGGGGCGAGTTCGACGAGGTCGAGGAGGATTTCCTCAGCTGACGGGGGCTTTCCCGTGTCTGCCCTGGCCTGCCGGTCAGGGCATTTTGCGAGTTGCCGGTAGACGTTGAAGGCGAGAAAGAGCCCGTCCCCTGCCTTCATCGCGACGCCTCCGCACAGACGGGTCGAGAGGCCCGGCAACTCGCAAAGTGGTCGGCAACCCACCCGGGCAGGGCCGATGCCCGGACAACTTTGAAAGGAGAGAGGCGAGGCGTTCAGGAAAAATGCCGCCGGCCACCCCCATGAATACACTCAGCTGTGACTTAGAAACCTACAGCCCCGAACCGCTGCCAAAGACTGGTGTGCATCGCTACGCCGAGCACCCCGACTTCGAGATCCTGCTGTTCGGATACGCCGTCGACGGCGCCGAGCGCGTGGTGCTCGACCTCGCCCAGGGGGAAGAAATCCCCGACGAGATCAAGGCCGCGCTGTTCGACCCGGCGGTGATCAAGACCGCCTTCAACGCGGCGTTCGAGATCACCTGCCTCTCGCGCCACTTCGGCGAGCCGCTGCCCCCCGAGCAGTGGCGTTGCACCAACGTGCTGGCCCTCACCTTGGGGCTCCCCGGCCACCTGGCCGACGTGGCGATCGCCTGCAAGCTGCCGCAGGACAAGCGCAAGCTGGGCATCGGCCGCGCGCTGATCACGTTCTTCTGCATTCCTTGCAAGGCCACCAAGAAGAACGGCGGCCGCACGCGGAACCTGCCGCACCACGACCCGGCGCGCTGGGCTCTCTTCGTCGAGTACTGCGGGCAGGACGTGGTGGTCGAGATGGCCGTCCGCGAGAAGCTCCTCCGCTGGGCTCCGAACCCGACGGAGCAGGCGCTCTGGGTGCTCGACCAGAAGATCAACACCCGTGGCTGGCGCATCGACCGCGAGCTGGTCACCGCCGCGATCGCGATCGACGAGACGATCAAGGCGCGCGCCACCGCCGAGTTCTGCGCGCTGACCGGCATCGCCAAGGCCACCCAGGTCGCCAAGCTCAGGGCGTGGCTCGACACGGAACACGACGTCCAGACCGAGAGTCTGGACAAGGCCGCGGTGACCCGAATTCTCGGCTGGATGGTCCCTGAGGCGGTAGAGAAAGCCCTTCTCCTACGCCAGCAGCTGGCGAAGTCAAGCGTCAGCAAGTACTTGGCCATGGCGCGGTCGGTGTGCGCCGACGACTACATCCGCGGGCTGTTCCAATTCTATGGGGCCAACCGCACAGGACGATGGGCGGGGCGCATCGTGCAGGCGCACAACCTGCCGAAGTCCAACCTGTCGTTGCTGGAGCTGGAAGTCGCAAGGGCGCTGGTCAAGCTCCGGGACATCGAGACGTTGCTGGCCCTGTTCGGCGACCCCCAGGCCTTGCTGTCCGAGTTGATCCGGTCGGCGTTCTGCCCCCCGCCCGGGCGCCGGTTCGCGGTTGTCGACTTCGCGGCGATCGAGGCCAGGGTACTTGCCTGGCTGGCAGCCTGCGAGTGGCGCATGGAGGTCTTCAGAGGGCACGGACGCATTTACGAGGCGTCGGCCGCGGCGATGTTCAAAGTGCCCCTCGAGTCGATAGGGAAGAAGAGCCCCTTGCGCCAGAAGGGCAAGATAGCCGAACTGGCGCTGGGTTACCACGGCGGCGTCGGCGCGCTGATCACCATGGGCGCGCTCGATATGGGGCTGCACGAGAATGAGCTGCAACCCCTGGTCGATGCCTGGCGCGAGGCCAACCCCGAGATCATGGCGTTTGGGAAGCAGCTGGACCGCGACGCCAAGGCCTGCATCCGGACGAAGATGTCTGCCGGCGTGCCTGGCAAGTACCTTTTCCGGTACTCGTCAGGGATGTTGTTCATGGACCTGCCGTCAGGCCGGTCGCTCTGCTACGTCAAGCCTCGCATCGAGAAGTCGGAGCTGACGGGGTACTGGAACGTCACCTACGACGCCAACGACCCGATCACCAAGCAGTGGGGGCGCGCCGAAACCTACTCCGGCAAGTGGCTCGAGAACCTCACCCAAGCGGCGGCCCGTGACTGTCTGGCTGTCGCCATGACCCGCTTGGATACGTGGAAGCTAGACATCTGCGGACACGTCCACGACGAGGTAATCATCGAGGTAGGTGAAGACGTGGCCGAGCGATCACTGACCTTCGCCGAAAAGATTTTCGCAACGCCCATCTCCTGGGCCCCCGGCCTGCCGCTGTGCGGCGACGGGTTCATTTCACCGTTTTACAGAAAGGATGCATGACATGGACTTTTCTACCGCTGACCGCGTCGAGAAAGACAGGAAAGCGCTTGAAGAAGCTTCTGATCGGAAGAACCTCAAGCGCGGGCAGATTCACCGCTGCAACCCGGAGCACCCCTGCAGCATCTGCGGCCGCTCCGAGGTTACCACCCCCGCGGAAGCCAAGAAGCTCGACCCCGTGGATGACAGCATCTTCAGCCCCGCCCCGGTGGCGCACCGGTATGGTCGGCTGAAAGAGGTCCTGGCCCGGGCGTACAGCCAGGCCGCCACCGGCAAGGGGGCTGCCCGTCACGGGCAGGATCTCCCGTTCGAGCAGCAGCCCATGCAGACCCTCAGCCGGTCGCTGGGCTCCAACGTCGGCCTGCTGTACCAGGCCGCCAAGAAGGCCCAGGAGAGTCTTCGCCTGGACCGGGAGCATGCCGTGTTCGAGCTGCTGGGAGCGATCAACTACCTAGCCGGGGCGATTATCTTCCTGGAGGATCGAGATGGCGAGTGAGTTCGTCACGGCACGCCAGCTGGTGGAGTTTCTGCCGTATTCACGTCGGCACATCGCCGACAGGATCACCCGAATGCCCACGTTCCCGGCGGCCCGCCGGGCAGGCAATGTCCGCTTCTGGCCGTTGAAGGAGGTGCTCGCGTGGTGGAACAAAAAGAAGGAGCGTTAGCATGAAGAAGTCGAAAGTTGAGGAGGCCCTGGCGAACCTCACCCGACGGGTCGAGAAGCTCGAGGAGCCGAAGAAGGCCCCCCGACGCAACCCCGAGTCGTCTCGGCAGGAAGCACGCCGCCTGCGGACGGAGCGGCGAGCATGGTAATGCTGGGCGGCAGCCTCACCCCCGGGGCGTATCTCAAGTCCCAGTTCCTCGACGCAACGCCCCCGCCAGCGAAGGTTGAGAAGGGGTATGTGGGCCCTAACGGGGGATCCCCGCACTACGTGAGCCAAGGGAACCTGGCTCGCGTAGTCGCCCGCTTCGAGGTCGTGATGAGGGGGCGTCAGCAGATGACACTCACCGAGCTGATGGTCGCGACGAGATACACACGGGATACCTGTCGGAAGTACCTGCTGGTCCTTCACAGCGAGGGTCACGTGGTTCGTGAGGGGAAAGCCCTCTGGTCGTGGAAAGGGGAACCGTGAACGCAGCAGTCGAGAACGCCCCCTCCGCGCAGACCGTCCGCGCCAGCGACGAGCCGTACGGGTGCAAAGACCGGGTCTACAGCCCGGGGTACTACGCACCGTCCCGGGTCGCACTGCCGGACGGAAATTTCAAGATGACAACCAAGTATCTCCTGCACAAGATGTCGGTCGGCTGCATGTACGACCGGAGCGACAGCGACAAGCGGTGTGAGGGGTGCTGCCACAGAAAGGAAACTTTGCAATGCTCAACAGGATGAAGATCGCGACACTTGCCGCAACTGCCGCAGCTGCCGCAATTGCAGAGGCCGCAGGCCTAAGAAGTGCCCCCTGGACGTCCACTGCCCCGCGCTCCACCTCGCGCGATTCGTGGGAAAACACCCCCGACCTGCGGTCTTTGCGGGGGCCGCTCACCAAATACGACCACGAGCGCATCGCCAAAGCGCGAGCCAAGCGGCAGCGTAAGGCAGAAGCTCGTCTCAGGAGACTCTGAGGTGAAGGTCTTCGTAGTCATCACTCAGCGCGATGGCGACGTCACCAAGGCGCCAGGGCGCGTCGAGGTAGACATCGTCCGGGTAGAAAGAAGGTACGTGGCTCGATCGATGGAGGATGTGTGGGAAGCAACCTGCCACCTTCGTCACGAAGAGAGCGAGGAGACCCTGATCGGAATCTTCGAGGAGCACCCTTCGATAACCGTTCTGGGGAGCCCCGATGTCTGACGAGCGATCGGTGGGCGCCGTTCTCCGGAACTGGTACATCTCGCTCCCTGAGCTGATGCGCGTCGTGCAGAGGTACGGCAGGAGCCCGTCGTGGTTCCTGTTGATTTTCGTCATCGCCGCTTGCGTGTGGGTGGTCGCCACCCCCGCGCTTGTCGTCAACCACCTTTGGAGGAAGTATGTCCGACGGACAGGATTTTGGAGAGTACGAGAAGATGATCGAGGACTGCGAGAACCGGGACAGCCGGCTCTCGCCGTGGGCCCGGGAGTTCCTGGAGTCGATCAAGGCGCGCATCAAGCGGTGGGATCCGCTCACCGTGAACCAGGTCGACAAGCTGAACGAGATCTGGGAGAAAGCAACGGAGAGGGGGTGACCTTGGAACATGAACCACTGAGAAAGGTTATACGGAAGCTCCAGGACGAGCGAGACGAAGCCGTTCGCGAGGTTGAACAACTGCAGAACCCGAACTGCTGCAGGGATCGAAGATGAAAACCTGTAGTGTTTGCAAAGTCGAGAAGGACGAGATCGAGTTTAGCCGCGACGCATCCAGGAAAACCGGTCGATCGCCGAGGTGTAAAGTCTGCGAACGCGCCCGGCACGCCAAGTGGAAAGCAGACAACCCAGAGAAGGTGCGCGAGTATAAGGCCAAATGGCAAGCAGACAACCCCGAGAAGGTGCGCGAGTACACGGCCAAATGGAGTGTGGCTCACCCCGAGAAGGTGCGCGAGTGCCAGACCAGGTGGAAGGCGAACAACCCCGAGAAGGTGCGCGCTTACGAAATCAAGCGACGTGCAGACAACCCTGAGGCGAAGCGCATCCGGCAGGCCAGGTGGAGAGAAGGCCTGTCCGATAGATGTGTGGCTGAATACCTTGGGCTCCCCAACCCCCCTCCCGAGCTGATCGAACTGAAGCGCGAGCAGCTGAAGATGCTCCGTGCGAGCAGACAACTGCGACAAGCAATCAAGGAGAAGCAGAATGAATGAAGGGATTCAAAGCTCCGGCGACATCCGCCGGTTCCTGGCACAAACGATGCTCGACATTCGCACCGGTGCCGTCTCGGTAGAGAAGGGCCTGGCGATCGCCACGCTGTCCAAGGAGATCACTGCAAGCCTGCAGGCCGAGGTCAACGTGGCAAAGGTCCGGGTGGCCATGCTGCAGGGCGGCAGGAACATGGGTCAGCTCACCCAACTCGGCAGGCTGGAAATCGGCCAGGACGCAAGGCCGTGCGAATCTTGAACAAGTCGCGCCACCGGATCCCGGTCGGCGCCATCTACATTGGCCGGCCGTCGAAGTGGGGCAACCCCTTCGCGATCGGTCCCGACGGAAGCCGGGAGCAGGTGCTCGCCAAGTACCGGGCCTGGCTCTTGTCGCAGCCGGTCCTGATCGAGGCCGCGAAGCGCGAGCTGACCGGACATGACCTTGTCTGTTGGTGCGCCCCTCAGGCGTGCCACGGACACGTTTTGAAGGAGGTGATTGAGCAATGAGCCTGCATAAACCATTCTTCTCTTTGAAGGCTTCAGACGGGCAGGTTAGGGCGTATCACAACTGCAATGGGGGTATCGGCTTCTGTGCGAACTCCGCACCTTTGGACCCTGACACGGTGCGCCTGATCGAGCTGGCCTTGGAAGAAGGGGCGCGACGGCGAAGTGCGGAGATTGCGAAGCTGCTTACAGATGGAGCCAGCTGATGCCGGGGCCGCCGAGGTCGGCAAGACGCTCCTGAAGGATTGAAATATCCCCGGCGCTAGGCGTTGCATGGACAACCACAAGGAGAACGAAATGCTGAACGATCACCCCTCACTGCCGAGCCCGAAGGATTGGGCGAAGGTCTGCGCGGAAACCTGCGTAAGGCAGGGCCGCACCATCAAGAGCGTGATCGGCTCGACGGGGGCAGACACCCCCGAAGCCCTGCGCCACGAAAACCAGATCGTCGCAGAGATGCGTCGTCTGGGGGCGAAGGAACAGTAGCCGCCTTCGGGCGGCTTTTTTCGTTTCAGTCCAGCAAGTCCGCCAGGTCCTCTCGACACCAGACGATCAAGCGAGGCAAGGGTTTCAGAGGGGCAGGTGTAAATCGGCGCGCGATTTGCCAGGTATCCACAGCTTTTGCTACACTTTGAGGATGGAAATCCTCCTTTACGTGCTGCCGATCTGGCTCTTCTTCCACCTGACGACTCGGCACCAGCGCGAGGAGCTTGGGATGTACTGGTGGGTCTTCGTGATCGGTGCAGGCCTGCTCGGGTTCCTGTACGAACTGCTCCGGACAGGCCGCATACCTCCCTCGGCAGGGTAGTCCGCCCATTCCCGCCTAATCGACCTTTCCCGAATAGGCGGAAATGGGCGGACCCGCTACTGCGCCTGGAACCTCTCGGCCAGCGTGTTGCGCCTGGCGTAGACCTGGTCGAGCCGCACGCGCTTCTCCTCGCTGCTCAACGTCGTGCTGGCGTTGATGCGCTGCAGCTGCTGGTTCAGGAGCGACTCGGCGCGCTTCAGCTGCTGGGTCGCCGGGTAGCGCTTGATCAGCGAACCTTCCTCCTCGCGGATCTCCTTGGCCCCCTCGAGGTCGCCGAGCTTGAGCAGGTGGTGATAACTGGCATAGGCCTGCTCGATCTCACGCGCCTGGTCGTACAGCTGGGTCAGATAGCGCGACTGATTGCTCGGCAGCGACTCGACGAAGTTGCCGGCGAAGAACACGTCGTTGAGCTGCATCTCGGACCGGACACCCCGATCGAGCATCGGGCGGATCCCGTAGTCGAGGGCGGTGGTAGTCATCGTCCCCAGCCACGAGAAATAGCCGCGCGCCAGGAAGTCGACTTGCTTGGGCGAGAGGGTGTCCCAGCGCCCCATCACTAGCTGCGTCGGGTCAGGGAGACCCAGACCGCCCAGGAAGCGCGCCACCTCGCTGGTCCTCTCGTCGTAGCGATCCTCCTTGCGCAGCCGCTCCATGCCCATCGACTCGATCGCCTGGCCGGTGAATGCGTCCTTGTTGGCGTAGATGTCCATCATCGGCTTGAACAGCTGTGGCACCGGGTTCATGCTCAACTGGCTCATCACGATATCGCGCATGTTGCGGCCGAAGCGCGCGTCGGTCATCTCCTTCTCGAACATCAGCTCGTAGCCCCGCTCCGCCAGGGTGCCCACGGCGCCGATCTCGAACGGCTTCGGCAACCGGAAGGCGTGGCCGCCGACCTTGAACCACCAGTAGTTGTTGCGGTCGCTGTCGCTGCGTTTCTTCCAATCATCGTCGTCACCGTATGCCAGCAGCAGCGCCAGCGATGACAGGCTGACCGCCCCGAGCACCGTGCCCAGCCGGCGAATGTCCTGCTTTCCGGCCCGCCCGAGCTTGTAAAGCCCCTGCAGCCGTGCGTTGAAGAACGGCACCGTCTGGGTCAGCGTGCGAATCGCCGTCCATTTGCCGGCCATGGCGAAGTCCATCAGGTCGCGCGACCAATACGCCGCCTCGGCGTTGGTCAGCCCCTTGGCGATCAGCTGCTCGTACAGGGCCGCCCGGTTGATGTTCTCCGTGCGGTCCCCAAACTCGTTGTAGGCAGACAGCGCCGGGTGCACATACCGCCGCCAGAACTTCTTGATTTTCGCATCGCTGTCGAGAATCATCGCTGGGTCCACCCCCTCGTGGATCAGGTCGGCGGCCCGCTGCGAGTCCTTCCCGTCGAGCATGCTGCCGAAGCGGATCATGCCTCCCGAGGCCAGGAGGTGCGCTCGGGTTTCGTTGTCCTCCGCGGTTGCCTGCCACCCTTGCTGCAGGTTGCCGGCGACGTTGTAGCTCAACTGCGCCGCACCCAGCGCGCCGATCGAGTCACGGATCAGGTTGCGCACCTTGAACGCCGGGTTGGCGGTCACACCGATGGTAAGCCAGTGCTTGGCCGCCGCAAGCGGCTTCGCCCAGGGGCCTAACCCGGCATAGTGCAGGGCCGCCACGGCGTCGAACAGGTGTGGGTCGGATACTACGAACACCTGCTCCTGGCCGGCCGCCTTGTAGCTCACATGCCCCTTGCCAGGCATGCCCGCAGGAACCTGCGCTGCGATGCCGGCGGTGGCTGCTGCGTCGAGTGTGGCCTTGGCCGCGCGGTTCTTCGCGCTGGCCGTGATCAGGTGCGACCAGTTGTGCAGCAGGTTGGCCAGCAGGTCCTCGTTCAGCTTCTGCGTGCCGCCCTTCAGCTTCTTCCAGGCGTACTGATTCACCAGGCCCGGCTTGATGCCGAACCCGGTGACGGTGTCGTCCTCCTGCAGCCGGTAGAACGGCACGTAAGGGGTGCCGGCGTACATCTGCCGGGTAGCGTCGTCGATCAAGCCGGACGACACCGCCACGTCGAGCACGTTGTCGTTGAACGCGTTCAGGTCCTGCAGCGCCTGCGCGTACAGCGCCGGGCGAGCGGTGCCGTCCTTCATGGCGCCCTGGTCCAACCCCCTCAACGTGACGATGTCATTCGGTGTCCAGAGGTTCTCCAGGCCGATCTCCTGCAGCCGGTCAGCACGTTGCGCAGCGACCCAGAGCAGGAACCGGTCGTGCTCCCCCTTCAGCGCCGCCATCTTGCCGGCGAAGCCCTGCTTGCCCGCCGCCCGGGTGTAACGCACGTCGGTCGCGCCGTCGGCACCCACGAAGAGCTTGCCGTAGAGCATCAGCGCCTCGAGGGTGGATTCGCCGCCCTTTGACAACCGCGCCTGGATATAGGCTTGCTGGTCCAGTTCGGCGATCGGGGCGAACTGATCGAATATCCCCTGCTTCAGGTTCTTCGCCCAGTCCTTCCGGAACTCGGCCAGGCGCTCCATGAACGTCTTCGGCGTGCCGAGCACGTTGTTCGCTGCCGCGGTTTGCGCCGGTGAGAGGGCGCCGAGGTTGGTGCGCACGGGGCTGAAGCTCGCAACTTGCGCAGGCGGGGCGGTGTTGTCGATCACCAACAGCGCGGGGAACGATCGCGCACCGGACAGGATCAGTGCGTCAAACCGGTGTCCGCCTTCGATGATGTAGGCGCCTTTGGAATCGACCGCTACGATGAGGGGGTTCAGCTCTTGCGATTCGGCAATCTGGTCTACCAGGGCGGTCGTTCTGTTGTCGACGGTCTTCGGCGTGATCGAGTCGACGTAACTCGCATCGAACAACGCCACCGGGATTTCACGGACGCCCAGGCTGGTGTAGTCGTCGAGGGATGCGGCGATCGAGTCGGTGTTCGGGACATGCTTGCGCACTACCCGACCGTCGACTTTGTCGCCCTCTCCAACCCTGCGCAGGCCTTCAAGACGCGACAAGCTGAAACTGGCAGGGTCGCCAACGCGCGGCAAGCTCTTCTTCGCCGCCAACCCATCCGCCGCGACATCGAGCGTCCGGTGTTTCTTCTGCGCCACTTTCACGACGATGCGCGGCGCCGAGGCTCCCGGGGATTGCACTAAAGGTGCAGTCGGTGTAACCTTGAATTTCTCCGACGAGTACCCTATCCCTCTTAGCACCGTTTGCGACGAATTTGCGGGTGCCGGATATAAGGGGTTAGCAGAAGTCGCGTCTGCTATGACTGGGAAGGTTAGGCGCCCAGTCCAGTCGGAGGTCCCCCACTTGTTTCTGGCCGAAGGAAGCATCGTGATGATGCTGTAGTGGTCCCTGCTGTCCTTGAGGATCAGGGTTTTGTCCGCCAACGGGAATCTGAGGGCGTGACCATACCCGGATTGCCAGTGAAGAGACGCACTCCCGGAGCCGAGCACCCTCAGCACCGTCCGAACCACGTTTTCCCCCTCGTCGTCCGTAACCTGGTCCAGTGCACGTCCCTTTTCGCGCTCCGCCGTGGCGATCAGGTGCAGCGCTCCCCTTCCGCTCCCGGGTCCGTTATCTGCTCCGACGTTCAACCGAATCGGCTTGCCTTTGGCGTACGCCAGATCGACCAGGTCCGGGTTGTTCAGGTACAGCAGCGTCTCGGGCACCAGGTGATCGTCGGTGTTGTGCTCACCGTTGAGCGCGCGCCGCAGGCTGAACAGCGGCAGCCCCTCGTTGGTCACCTTGGCGGCCATGGCGGGGGTGATCGTGAAGCCCTGCTGTTCGAAGAGATCACCACGGGCTTTCATGCCTGGGCGGTCTATTTGGCGAACGGATTTCCCCTCACGCCCGTTTTTCGCAACCTCCACCGTCTCGACCTTACCACCGCCCACTTTGCGCAGCAGATCGTTGGCGACCTGCGGGACGATCGAGTCGTAGTAGGCCTTCATGCCCTCGCCGCCGACCTTGAGGTCGAGCCCGGACAGTCGATACCACTCCGCGTCGGCGGTTCTCCCTTGTGCCCTTTCGCCTTCCCGGGCTTCCATTTTCTTGGCGATTTCCTTGCCCAGAACCTCCTCAATGCGAGGTAGTCCAATCCCGAGTTCGCGGAATACGGTGCGCGCTCCACCCCCTGGGCCCTGAACCACCACATCGTATTTTTCCTCCCCTGCCGGGCCGTAGGAGATGGAGTCAACCTGCTTGCTCAGGTCATACCGCTCGGCCTGTTGCTCGCCGGTGGTCCAGGCGACCTTACTGAAGCCGTTCTGCGCCGCCCACAGGATCGCCCGCTTGAGGGCGAGAGCCGTCCAGGCCTTGGTGTCGGTGACGAAGGGGCCAGGCTCCACGTAGGGCCTGTGGGGGGTGCCATGCTCCCAGGTGTAGGTGCCCCCGGGGAAGGACATGGCCTCTGCGGCGTCTTTCGCTTCCTCCGCGGATGGGTAATCCCGCATCCTGTGCCCGGTGGGCGACACGAGATAGTACGACAGCGGAGGAGGGCCGAACCCCTTCCGCTTGCCCTGCTGCCCCCAGTCGCTCTGCAGCTCCTCGAGGAACAACACCTTGTTGCCGTCGGTGTCGATGCGCTCGTTGAAGCGGACGTGCGCCAGGATGTTCGGCTCGTCGAAGTGGTCCGACTTGAACTTCGCTTTCTCGGCGGCAACCCCCTTGGTCGACCACTCTCCGACCATTCCTCCGGCGACCCACTCCTGATAGGTCTGTGGCTTCGCCGCTTGTTTCGGGGGCAGAGTGATCAACAGCTCGCGGTAGTTCTGGCCGCCGGGGAGCACGTATTGGTCGAAACTGGTCCCTTCCTCCTTTTGCGCGTCGTACTGCTCAACGGTGTAGTGCCCCCCTTCCTCTCCCGCACGCTCCACGAAGAGGTCAGCAGCCTCGCGTGTGGGGAATCCGGCTTCAACGGTGAATCCGTTTTCATCTATCGCCGCCCAGCTGCTGACCTCTTCGTTATCCAGCACCTTCTCGCCCAATTGCACCCCGTTGTGCGCCAGGTACTCCTGGATCTGCGCCCGGCTGACCTTGGCCTTGCCCTGCAGGCCCAGCCAGTCATTGATACCCGACCAGGCGATTTCGTCCTTCTTCACGGCTTGCTGGCCGGCGAGCCAGAGCTTCCACTGCGCCGCGGGCTGCGTCTGCAGCTTGGCCGGCGCGTTTTCGAAGGTGCGCGCTAGCTGCGAGAAGAAGCGCGGCGGGGAGTAGCGGATGTCGTCGTTCTCGGTGCTGAACGTGCCGGTGTTGCCGACGGCACTCTTCAGCTGGTTGGCGTCGAACAGCGCCCACGCCTCGAAAGCCTCCCCGGTTTCCGGGTTCTCGTCGTTGAAAATTACACTATCGTATCCGGCTGCCTTCGCCGCGTTGACGAAAGCGCTTCCGTTTTCGTCGTCGAACATGTCCCAGCGACCAAGATGGATGACCGCCCTCGGGGGCATGCCCGCGCCGACAAGTTTCTCCTCTGCCTCTTCCGACACCCCCTCCGTAAGATCAAGGGGGCGCTCTGCCTTGGCATACAGGGGCAGGGTGTTGGCTCCTTTTGCTACGAGCCCGTTGATCTTCCCGTATTCCTGGGAGGCGCCGAGATCAGGAGTCGCGAAGATGGCATGACGGCGGACATCCCAGTCCCCGAAGGTTCCACTATTGCGTGTTTCGCGACCTGCCTCGAAGACGGCAACATCTCCCCGAGTGGTGTGGTACATCACTGACGGAACGAGAAGCCTGGGCTCGCGGGAGCTTTCCACAGGCTTGCCGGTGTCAACGTTCACCGCCTCCACGGCTTTGCTATCGCCAAACCACCGCCAGAAGCTGCGCACCCCTTCCTCGTCCTGCGCGATCGGCTTGCCTTTGCTGTTCGTCGTCGGGCGATCGACGCCGTCGACGTTGAGCGTACGAGGGGCGCTGTACTTGGCCTTCTTCAGGTCGAACGACGTGAGGTCGAGAACCTCTGAGGCCCCGCCTTTCTCGTGCGCCGTAATCACCCCGTCGAACCCGGCAGAGATGAGCGCCTGGCTGAGGCGCTTACCGGTGAGGTTGCCGAAAGCCTTGCTCAGTGCAGGCTTCCATCCCTTGACCGAGAGAACCAGCGGATTGTTGAAAGTGAGCGTACCTGCCTCATACTTCTGAGGGCTGTCTTTCGCCAGGTACGCCGCGTCCGATACCGTGACGTACTTGCCGGAGGGCTCGAAGCCGCGATCGAAAGGAGCGTCTTTCCGGGGGACGCCGAAGAGCTTGGTGGCCGATTCCTTGTTGTGCAGGTAGGGGAAGGTGACGGGTTTCCCTGTCTCGAAGCGGATTCCATTGTCGGTTGTCGTGGTCGTGTCGAGCTGCGCCAGGCGCGGCGTGCTGAAACGCGTCTTGTCTGTCCGGTCGAGTCCTGCCGCACCCCTCTCGCCGAAGTACAGCGCCCCCGATTCCCGATAGGCGATCGGAATCGGTTCGCTGACTCCTGCGATGCTGGCGTAGGAGATCCCGCGGTACCCCTCGCCGGACGTACGCCCCCCGGCGTACAAGGGCTTGGCGGAAGCCTGGGCGTACCCTTTGCGCTCGGCGTAGAAGCTCAGTCCGTTGGCGTGGGCGAAACGACGGAAAGCATCGGGGATCCGGGCACCCTTCGGCCCGCTGGCGATGACTTTTCCGTCGTCGGTGACGCGCAGGAAGACGCCCCGCTGGGGCGTCTCCAGACCAGCCGCAGTACGACGTAGGGCTTTAAGTCTGGCCCCGTCGAGAGTACTCGGGGCGGCGGGGCTTTCGGGTACAGCAGGGTAGAGTGCGGCATGGACCTCCTTGAACCGGGCAATGGCTTCTTCTCGGGTTTCCCCGCTCCCCAGGCGGACCCCGTTGGCGTCCGTGACGATGAACTTTCGCCCTTCGGAAATCGGATTCGACTCAACACGGAACCCCTCGGGCAGGCCCTCCCGCTGCGGACTCATCTTCGCGAGCGCTTGCGGACGATTTACAACCTCGTCCTTGTAATACTTCTGCTCATCGTTGAGGTGACTCACGTCGATGTCAGGCATCAGCTTCGGCATCAGGCGCTTCCAATCAGCGCCGGTCATCTCACCCGACGGCAGCCCGCGGTTGGCGGCCACGGCACGCATCTGCTTGCCGAATGTCGAGGGCTCCGCTTGTGCGGCCTGGGGAACGTCGGGCCGGTCGTTCTGGCCGATGTACTCGACGGCCAGATTGCGCTGACCGAGCAAGACCGCGATGCCACGCTCGATGTTGATAGCGCCGTCGAACCCCTTGTCGAGAAGCGCAGATTCGAACCCGGAGAACGTGTTCGTAACGCGCAGGTCGAGCGGGTCGTTGGCGTAGTCGTAGAGGTTGTCGAGCTGCGCCTGATGCGCGTGGCTGCCGACCCCTTCTTCCGGTTTGATCGGCCGCCCGTTATTGACGTAGAAGTAGATGCGCTGCTTGATGCGCGGGTCGGTCGCATCGGCCACTCGCTCGACTTCGGCCCCAGGGATGCCGGTGCCGAAGTACGAGGAGTCGAGTCTCTCCCGCTGTTGCTTCGAGTAGTGGACCCCGACAGCGCTTACGCTTTCGGGTTGTACCTGTCGCCGAAGTCCTGCCTGCCCATCTCCTCCCAACTGTCGATTGCCGGCTGCATCGGGTCCGGCAACTCCGCGTTGGGGGCTGAGGCTTGCTTTGCCCCAGCCGTACCTTTCCGAGAAGTCCCGGTTGACTTCTGCAACCCGGGGACGGAGGTCATGCTCAATCCACCCGAGTAGATTGGATCGTCCGGCCCAGCGGTTCGCAGTGGTGGGCCAGCGGCTCTGCGCCTCTTCAATTCTTCCGCGGTATTCTGCATCGCCTTTACTCCAGTCGTTTTGCCTCAAATCGCCGATCGATTCGAACCGTTTGTTGCCGGTCACCTCGGCGTGCCAGGGCTGATCATAAACCACATCCATCACACTCTCGATGAACGCCACGTTCTTCTCGAGCTGCGTCTTCTGCAGGTCCTTCTTCCGCTTCTGCTCCTCCGGGGTCTTGCCGAAGTCGTCCATGAGGGCGAACTTCTCGTCCGGGAAGTTGAGCAATCGGAAGCCCTGACCATCTTGCGTCGGAATCGGCGGCGCGTAGGTGTGCCCCAGCGCTGCCACTAAACCTTTATAGAGATTAGCATTTTCCTCTTCGGTTAACAAGCGTCCGATGCGGAATTCGACGCCGTTCTGGCCATTTTTCGAGCCCTTGTAGTTCGGGAAATGCCAGGCCACGCCCTCCTGATAGAGGACCAGCCCCTTGATGTCGGCGACGAGGTTGATCGCGTCGATCGCCATCTGTTGGACCGCAGAGGTTGCGGAGTCGAGCGGGACCGCTATCCCGTCCTGGATCCCGACAGTCGAGACCCCTTGCCATCCGCTGAAGCCTTGTACCGACGTCGCCAGCGCCAGACCGACCTCTTTGCCGATCAGGTCATTGCCTTTCTCGTCGGACAGGGCCTTGCGGATGGCCACCAGGTACTCCTGCTGCTGGTGCATCGGTGCCTTGTGGATCCCGGGAAGAACGCCAGTGGTTTCGCCGGGCGTGGCTTCCCAGCTCATCTGCGCCGTGCGCTCCCTGATGGCGTTGGAGAAGTCATACTTCGATGCCATCACATCCTCCTGCGTCAGGTTGTATTCCATCCCGAGCTTGTGCGCGAGGTGGTAGTGGTCCTTTCGCCGGGCGGGCTGGAGTTTCTCGGTGCCGACATCAACGCGTGCAAACGGCGTCCGCTTGCCTGCCGCACGATCGCGCAGAGCCGCGTCCCTGCGCGATTCGTACTTGGCCTTCTCTCCGGAGGCCCACCACGCCTGCGACTCCTCGTCGTACCAACCGTTGTCGAGTTCCTGCGCGGTCAGCACCCCCCGGATCGGATCGACTCGCCCTTTCATGGCCGTCCAGATGGCGGCCTGGACCTGGTGCGGAGACCACCCCAGACGCTTCGCGATGCGCTGCGTCTCCCGCTCCGCGAACTTGTACTTCGTTCCCTGGTCCAGCGCATTGCTCCCGTAGTCGAAAGCGATGGCCATCCACATGTCCATGGTCGCGCCGTCGAGATTCTTCGACGGGTCGATTTCTTCCATCAGGTTGGAGTAGAAGGTATTGGTCTTCATACCTTTCCACTCCTTGCCCTCGTACAGTAGTGCGCTTGCCTTCCGGTCAGCTTGGCCGAACCCGACCCGGATGGGCTGCCCCTGCTTCCACTGGTAGTACGCCTTGAGCGCCATGGTGGTGTTGCCGGGGACCATTGCCGACGGACTGTAGATGGCGATCATCTGAACGATTTTCTCGGCCTCGGCCTTGTCCCCCTTCGCGAGATCGAGAATAGCCTTGGACGATTGCTCGTACCAGAACCGGCCCGGCTCCCCCTCCAGGGTGAGCTGGAGCAACTTCTTGCGCAGAACCGCCAGCTGCTGAGGGCTGTTGCCCACCCATTCGGGCGCGCCGACGTACCGCCCGTCGGACTCACGTTTGTGCCCGAGGTCCGACCCTGGCTGCCTGAACTTCGCCTCCCCAGCCACGTCCGCCAACTGCCCCGCCTTCGACAGCCGCGCATACTCGGCGAAGCCTTCCGCCACCGCGGTGCGAATCCCCTCCAGATGCTCACCGAGGCGGGCATCGACCGCGAAGGCGTTGCCGCCGATCAGCGTCTTGAGCTTGTTCAGCGCGGCCACCAGGGCGAGCCGCAGCCTGGCGACAATCCCCTTGGCGGCCTCGGTGCCGTGCTGCCCTTCAAGCCGGCCGAACACCGACGTCCAGAACTCCGACTCGGCGAACCGGTTGCCGCCGAGGTCCGCCATCCATTCCTCTGCCAGGAACTCGCGCAACGTTCCGTCGCTGCCCGGGTGCGGCTGGTCGAGAAGCGCCACGTCGTCAAGCGGCTGGCCGAAGTAGTCGTTGAACTGGGCCGCCATCTCCTCGTCGGTGCGCAGCGCCGCGACAGCACCGAGCATCTTCTCGTAGCTGTCTCGCGCCTGGCGCTTCATGGCGTGCGTCATCTCATGCCCGAGCACGCGCAGGTGTTGCGTCGCCGAGTTGGTGTTCAGGTAGATCGTGTTGCCGCGGACATAGAAGCCCTCGGCGGCGCCCCGGTCAGGCACGTCGAAGAAGACGACCCGCTTGCCGAAGGTGCGCGCCACCTGTTGGACGAACTGGGCGGCCTGCTTCGATACCCCCTTGGCCTTGCCGGCGTCCGGGCGAGACTCGGCGGAGAGGATGCTGACCTCCGCGTCGTCCGGCATTCCGAGCGCTTCGCGCACCCCGGCCTTGTCATTGTCCCTCGTCGGCAACGCCTGCTGCCCGGCGACCCGCGCCGTCTTGGCGGCCTGGGTCGCGGCTGCCCGGCGCAGCTCGAACGCGGCGTCCGACTCGCCCTGCTTCTGCGCCGACCTCGGCAGCGACATCTTGCCGGTGCTGCGGGCGATCTCGTCCTGGGCGGCCTGCTCGTTGTCGGCGACAGCTTTTCCGAAGCGCTTGCCCGATACGGCTTTTGAGGTGTCTCCGTCAGCGAGCCACCCTTTGAAGGCAGCGAGCGACATTGGGGTGACGGCGCCGCGGCGCTTCGGTCCCGTCTTGTCGTTGAAGTGGGAGTCGTACGTTGCGGCTGCTTCTGCCTGGTTGCCGTAGCCAAGCAGGGCCTTGTGCTCGTCGAACGCGCCCGTATCCAGGTTGTACTGATCGACCACGAACACAGGGCCCTCGGACGTGCTCGAGGTGCCGGGCTTGACGTAGACGTCAATTTGCTCCCCGTCAGCCCCCTTGCTCCGCTTCACATAACCGTAGTGCGCTGTGTTCTTGACCTTCCACGGCTTGCCTTTGTCCATGCCGGTGCGCGTTGCGCCCGCAGGGGTCTCGACAGAGATGTCCAGGCCACCCACTCGGATGCGCCCATGCGCGTAGTTCCCGGCAGCCTTCTGGGCTTCGCTCGGCTCGGGGTTGGCGGCTTGCGCCTGGGTGTCTACCGTCTCCTCATCAGCAAGCTGTGCGGCACGCGTTTGCGCCTTCGCAACGGCGCCCTGGGCTTGCGCCTTGGCCCGCTGCTGCACGCCAGGCATGTCGGTGACAGGTTGCACTGTCGGGGGCGCCAGCTCGTCCTGTGCGGCGTCTTCGACGGTCGTGTCCGCAACCGGTTTGGCCTTCGCCACCGGCTTGTCCTTCGTGAAGCCCCCGTGCGACCGGGTTGCCGCGGCGATCGCCTTGGCGCGGTTGGTACCGGCCGGGAAGCCTGCCACGCTGGAGCGCTTCGTCGCGCCGTCCGAGGAGGAGACGCGGATCTCGAACCCGCCGCCCCGCTGCGGGGTGATCGTGACGTTGCCGGTGGAACCGTTGCCGAAGGCGCCGGCGATCGACTCGGTGATCTCGGTCGGCGCCGGTGACTCGTCCTGCTTCAGCTGCTCGCCGCGCAGTTTGGCCTGCTCGTTGGCGGCGCCTGCTGCGCGCTTGTCGAGGAGCGCCTGGCGGGCAGGGCCGGTCTTCGGTACGACCGCGGTGCGCCCTTCCACACGGGGGTGGGGCACGACGTCATACATCTCCGGGTCGGCTTGCCGACCGAGGTAGTCCTGGGCTGCGCGAGGATTGGCGTAGGGGAACAGAACCTCCCCGGCGTCCACGTTCTGGGCCACCTCGGACGCCCCCGACTCGACGGCCAGGGCCGCTGCCTGCTCGAGCGGGCCGCCGCGGCGATTGATCTCGGTGACGACACCGGTGGTTGGGTTCTGCACGACGAGCGGCTTCTCTTCGAGCAGCCCTGCGTTGGGGGGCAGCTGCCCGGCGTAGTCGTTGCCTGCCTGGGTGAGCCCCGCGTTGAGGGTGTCCATCTCGGCGATGTCGCCCGGGGCCGTCGCTCCTGGCGGAGGTAACGGCGTGCCAGGCCTCCGCAGGTTGGCGCCGGCGCCCATTACCCCGCCAGCGATGCCTCCCTCCACCGCGCTCCGGACGACGCCTTCCCCGAGCGGTTTCTCCTCGGCCACGTTCTGCCAGACCTGCTCCTGTGCCGACTGCGGGATCTCCTGCAGGGCTTCCGACGCTGTCCCGCCTGCCAGCCTGCCGGCGCGCCCAAGTCCCGTGGCGTCCGCCTTGCCACCGGCCATTGTCGTCTGGATGTCCTCCAGGCCCAGCTTTTGCGCTACGCGCCCCATGCCGCCGGCGATCACCCCGGTGAGCGCGCCGGCCGTTGCAGACGTTGCTGCGGCCCGACGGGGATCCACGGCAGCGTCCGTCTGGTCCATCTGCTGTCCGGCGGTAATGGCACCTTCGCCGATCGCACCTGCGATAGCCGGGGCCAGCTTCGACGCGACGGCGACACCCTTGCCGATGGCGCCGCCGGCGAGCATGGCGGGCAGGCTCTCGACAACCTGGAGTGCCGACGCCCCCGGGTTCTCGACGAGGGCTTTGCCGGCGCCGGCCAGGTCCGCTTCTTTCCAGGCCGCGGGCAGGTCGTCGAAGTTGCCGAGCAGGGCGTTGCCGAGGCGATCAGCACCACTCCCTTTCCAGGCCTCCTCGATTTTTGCCTGCGCCGCCTTCGCGCCCGGGCTGAACGTCTCCCCGGTTTCCTTGGCCCACTTAGCCGGTTGGAACCCGGTGGCCTTGCCGAGCGCATCCGCGACAGGCCCAGCAACCCGTTCGCCGGTGGCCAGGGCGATTGGGATGTCTGCCAGGCCAGTCAGGGCGCCCGGGACGGCGAGTACTCCGCGCTTCAGCCCCTTCAGGTAGTCCCCGGCCTTGAAGCCAGGGGCAGGGCTTTCAGTAGCCTTGTCAGGGTCGAACGTGGAATCAAGCTGTGCGGTGCTCGGGTCAAAAGCCATGAAGTGTTCCTCTATTTCCAGGTGCCGTCGGCTTGATATGTCGCCTTGTTACCTTTGGCGTCGGTGTAGGTCTTGCCAACCTCGAACTTGGTAGCGGGTTTCGCCGCAGCAGGGGCGCTGACAATCGACGGCGCCCGGTCGCCCGTGTGGGCTACTGACATGGGCTGCTTGCGCATCATCCCCGCCTGCTCATCCCACACCTCGCCGCCGCCGATCTGCAGCATGTGCCCGAGCTGCTCGTCCTTCCCGGCCAGCTGCCGCAGGAGCTGGGCCAGGGCGTTCTGCGTCTTGGTGTCGCCCGCCTTGTTCGCGGCAACCAGCTGCTGCTGCAAGCCCTGCATCGCCTGCGCCTGATTGACCGTGCCGGCCTTGATCGCCGCATCGAGGGCCTGCCCCTGCTGGTGTGCCGGGCTGCCGAGAATCTGCGCCATGGCGGTGTCGTGCTGGAGCTGTTGTCCCTTGCTGAGGGTGGCCTCCCGACCGCGCGCGATGGCCGCCGCGTTGCCCTGGCCGGCAAGCTGAGTCTCTTGGTTGCGGTTGTTAGCGTCCCGGTTCTGCATGGCGGCCAGCGCCGCAGCCTTGCCGGGGTCCGACTTCCCGCCTCGCGCCAGATCGCGCGCCAGGCTGGCCGTGTCCGCCTCGTTCGAAACCCTGGTGAAGCGATCGGCGTCGGCACGCTGCCGGGCGTAGTAGTCCTGGCTGTCAGCGATGCCCTTCTGCAGGCCGGCGGACTGCTTGGCGTACGCAGCGTCGTTGTCGGCGGTGGCCGCCGCCAACTCGGCCTTGAGCTGCTTCGTGATCGCGGTCTTGTTCCCGTAGGCATCGACCTCCCCGCTGCGCAGCATGTCGCCTGGCGCGCCGGTAGTGGCCGCAGCAGGTCCGGCGCCCGTCTGGGTGAAGGTGTTGCCCTGGCGAACGTACCCCGGGTCGGTGCGCGGGGTCTTATCCACCACACCGGCGGGGGCAGCAACAGGAGCGGCCACTGGCGAGGGGGTCGTCGGTGCCGTGGGGGCAGCCGCGACTACCGCAGCAGGGGCTGCCGCAGCCGGAGGAGTAGCCACGGGCGCCGGAGTTGCGGCAGGGGCGCCGAAGGCTCCGCGCTGCCCCAGGTCAAGCACCCCTCTCGGGTCGATCGTGCCGCCGGCGTTCGGCGAGGCCACGAAGCCGGGGACTGTCGGTGCGCCTCCTGGCTTGAACTCCGGCCCGGCCGACGTCTGAATGCCAGGCCCCGCGGTGAAGCTGTTGCCGTTGCGGACGATGTTGGTGGTCGGTGCCGGCACGTCGCCTTTGAGCAGCGCACCCTGTGCAGCAGGGTAGACGGCGGCCGACCCAGCGTCGACTGTTCCTGCCCGCATCTGCGTGCTGCCGGTAGGCGAGATGCCCGCGGCAGCCGGCGGGGGGAGTTTCTGGTCGTCGGGCAGGCTGCCGACAGCGTACTTCCCGCCCTTCTTGAGCCCCATCTTCGGCGCGATGCCGTCGTTCGACGCCTGGATAATTCCGCCGATGGCCATCAGCGCGTCACGGTTCTGTGTGGTCTTGGCCGGCAGGATGACTGCGCTCTCGCCGTTGCTGACCTTGATGTCGTTGCCGGCGACCTTGACGGGAATCTTGTCTGCGCGCGGGCCGCCCGGGCCGGAGAACTTGAGCAGGTCCCCTGGCCGGCGAACCGCGCCGCCCGCGGCCATCCCCTTGACCTTCCCCCCGCGCGAGTAGTTGGCGACCTCGTCGACTGCCATCTTGCGCTTGAGGATGTTGCTGCGGGTGTCGTGCAGGGTGTCGGCAGTCGGCGGCTTTGTCGCGGGGTCGGGTTTCACCGGGCCGGTGATCAAGTCAGCGATGCCCTTGACGTGGTCCAGGAAGCTCTTCTTCGGCTCCTGTGCCGGGCGTTGCCGCTCCTGTGGGTAGTCACCCACCGTACCCCCGTTCGCCATCTTCTTCAGCAGGCCGCCGCACTTGTAGTTGGCGACCTTCTTCAGCTCCTGGTTTCGGTTGCTGATGCTCTCCGTTACCGTCGGCGACTTGCTCGGCGCCGGGGTCGGTGCAGCAGGCGGCGACGGGGGAGGGGGCGCCCCCGTACCGTACTTGCGCGCCATGTCGGCGATGAGTTTATCGGCAGCGTCGGACGGGGAGGGTGCAGGCATGAGGGTGGCTCCAGAGGGACTATTCTCCGGAGACTACGCCACCCCCGTCTAAGGGTCGGTCAAGAAAATCAGGTGCCGTTGACGGTGTAGCTGGTCGAGCTGCCGGTGCGCGCATTGTTGGCGAACGCCGTAGCCATTTGGATCAGCCCCTGCAACTGGGTGACGAACGCCTTGACGTTGAAGTCGATCATCTGGATGTCCGCCGACAGGTTGGCCTTCGAGGCGTCGAGGGCGAGCGTCTTGTCGGCGCTGGTTGCCTTGAGCGCCAGCTCCTGGGCGTTGATCCGCTGGGAGAACGCCGCGTAGGCGGTGGCCTTGGCCTTGGCCTCGGCGTCACGAGCGATCTGGATCGCCTGGGCGCTGCTGCTGTAGGTCTGCATGATGGCGGCAACGATGTAGTCGTGAGCTGCTTTCAGCGCCGTGTCACGGTTCGCCAGGGCCAGCTTCGCCGCTTCGAGGGCGGCCTGGAACGACATGTCGAAGTCCTTGACGGCGATGCCGCGGGCAGCGTCCGCCGCCGCGTCGAGCGCAGTCTTGGTGATCCTCAGCGCCTGCGCCGCCTGGGCGCCGGTCGGGCGCTTGTGCCGGCGAGAAGCCCAGCTCTCGTCCGCGTCTGCCTGGGCCTGCACCTGAGCGGCAGAGATCTTCGCCTTCTCCGTGGCGAGGATGGCGGCTTGCACGCCTGCCGGGATCGCCCCGGCGGTCGTGTTCGTCAGCCTCCCGTTCAGCCAGGACTCGAGAGAGGACGATGTCGTGCCTTGTGCCGGGAACCACGTGGTCATGAAGGTCGAGAAGGCTGACAGCGCGGTCGAGGCCAGGGTGCCGGCCTGAGTGCTCACGTCCGTGCTGACGGTGCCCGCCGCGAGGTCGGACAACGTGATGCTCGGCTCGGTCGGCGCCGTGACGGTGATCGATCCCGCGCTGATGCTCGCCGGGTCCGCCCCGTGCAGGTAGCCTGTTGTCGGATCGGTCAGTGCCGTGATCGCCGCCTTGGCGTCATAGACAAGGCTGCCTGCCTGATTCCAGGTGCCGTTGGCGAAGTCGACGGCCATCTTCGCCGCGGTCTCCGCGCCCGGGGTGTAGGTGCCCGGGACGAAGCTGACGATGTTTGTGGGAACGTAGGGCATGGTTGTTTCCTTGGTTTAGTAGAAGTGACCGGCGTCGGCATCAGCCGCGGCAATGTGTGCTACACCTGCGCGAGGGTCTATCGATACGCGCTGAATCTGAGTGTCGCGGGGGAAGACATAACCGTGGTAAATCTTGTCTGCGGAGTCTTTTACAAAAGGAGTGAGTCCGCCGCTATCAAAAACCCCGTCTATTTCGTAGTGCAACGATATTCTGACGTAATGGTAGGCTGCTCCACTCACGACGGATAGTTCAGGCGAGATAATAGAAACATCAGTGTTTTCGAAGGCGATAGGTGTCGGAGCGTTCAGCATATAGTGTGTTCCGACGTTGGTGTGCGAGTAAGGGACCGCGCTTCTCAAAATGCTGGCAGACCAAGGGACGCCATCCAATGTTCCCGAGTGTGTATGGCTGACGTAACTAGAATCTACCACCCATCCGGACAAGGTGTAGTGCGAAGCTTCGTGGGTTTCGCTGGTCAACGTTCCTTGCACGTTTATCTCGAACAGCACCCCTCTGACAGTGGACAGGATCGAGACGCTCCAGGTTTGGTTGCTGGTTGAACTCTTCAAAGTGGAATAGCTTCCAGACGCTGTGCGAGTTGTTCCGGTAACAGGAGGGAAGGCCGGATCCACGCAATAATCTACCCATGTATCGGTGTATGCTCCTGAACTCGCATACCCTGAAGCCGAGGACGCATAGACAACGCTCGGCACGTAATAGACTAAATCAAACACCCCTGCAGTAGATACGTATATCCACAAGAGCTGTTTATAGGTCTGACTTCCAGCACTCCCTTGGTCAATGATAGCTGGGTGAAGTGTGGTAACACGTGTTCTTGCGTGAAGTGTTGTAACTCCGCATTCCCCTATATCCTCCGTAACGTCGCTGACGGTCTCTGTCGCCGAGGTATTCGAGTTATGGCTTGTGTCTGTACCCTCCATGTCTTTGAATACCTCTTCTTCGACTACAGCAGCAGAAATACCGACCCCGGTTGTTGGGTTTGACGAACCCGTCTCAGTAAAGGATACCTTGAGTACGCTGGTAAGTTTGCGTTTGCGTTCGCTTGTCGGAAAGAGAAATAGGTCTTCCCAGTAACCGATAAGGTACGCCTCCGACCCCTCTGGTTTGCTTACAAAGGCCATTGAAGTGGGTCGTGCCGTCGGTCCTCCCGAGGGTGCTCCGAGAGGGTAGCCTGGATAGGCCGACCAGTTCTTCGCGTTAACCTCGGCCAACAAGAGATTGACAGTCGATACCGACTCAAGGATCGGGTCGAAACGATTACGCAGGTAAATCTTGTAGTTGTCCGTCGCCCCTGCGCCGGTCGTGAGCGTCACCCCGATCTTCCACACCTGCCCCGCCGCGCACTTGAAAATGTGCTCGCTCGGCAACAGACGGAAGGGATTCACGCGCGCCGAGTAGACCGCCTCCGGAAAGCAAAACATCTTTCTCGGGAAGATGGCGTCGCCGGGGAATTTCCAGTTCGTCGCCGGCAGGGTGTAGTCGGCGTTCGCCGTGAACTTGAAGTACCGGGGACCGAACTCGGTATCCGCGACAAAGGAGGCTGGTCGCAGACTTGCGTCGAGCAGTGTGGTCAACGTCTGATCGGTATAGAGGTTGCCATTGACGCGCTGAAAACACTTCAACCCGGCGAACTTGAGCAGCCTGCGCTCCCACGGAAAAGGCGCATTCGGCGCAGGTGTCGTCAGGTTGTTGAGCACCGTCCATGCCGCGTTCTCGATGCGCTCGAAGAACTTCCCTGGCGACGAAAGAACGATCTCGAACTTCTTCAGGGTGACATTCGTCTTCGCGTTGAGACCCATCACTCGGTATGAGGTGATGGTCGCACTGCCGAGCACGTGGTCGCCGAATACCGACCCGTGCGTCCCCGCCACTCCTCCCGTCGGATACACCTTGAGGGTGAGCGGTCGCCCGCATTTCCCGGCAAGCGCGATGTCGGTCAATCGCGCATCGAACCCGCAGGGGATGAACGTCCCGTTGATGTAGACGCGCTGGAAGTAGGAGGCAAGTGAGTAGGTGCGGCTTGTTTCGACAAGATCGGTGTCGTTGACGCGCACACCTGTTGTACTGTCGTTCTGCGCCAGACAGATGGCTCGCGTCTGCGGAACGATGTCTCCGGTCGTGACCGTGATCCGGTTGATCGGCTTGAGCGGAATACTGTACATCCCGTTCATCGAGAAGAGCCTCTCGTCAGCGTGGTACGTGCGCGCCGCGTAACTCGTCTCGGTCAGCGGACTCGTCAACTCCTCTATGATGCACACCGGCGCCTCCACCACGATCTCGTTGGTGGTGACCTGCGGCATGCCGCCGTGCGTGCGGTACGAGGTGATGCTGCCGTCGTGGTTCTGGAACTCGACCGTCTGGCACCCGTTCGGCCACGTGACGCCCCGGGCCATGCCGTTCTCCTGCGCCCGCCCAACGTCCGGGCCTTCGCGGTTGATCAGCGTCGGATAGACACCGAACCCGCGGCGCCCCCAGCCGTCGTCATCGTCGCCGAGCATCAGATCTTCCGCTTCGATTCGTTGATCAGCACAGAGGCGTTCAGCACCTCCATGCGCCCGGCGCTGTCGTTGTGGATGACCAGGGTGAACCAGTTCTGCCGGCGGTTCATCAGCCCTTTCATACCGTCGTGGCGTTGCGTCTTCATCTGGTCCGGGTCGTAGCTGCGCGCCGGGTAGCTGTAGGTGTCACCCTCCGGCAGAACGACATCGACGACCAGGGGTGACGACGACTTGCCGGCCACATAGACCACCTCGGGCGACTTGATCTGCAGGGTGTCGAAGCCCTGGCTCCCGCAATCGACAAGCGCGAGAATGGGCAGCCCCTCGTCATCCTCGCCCTCGAGCAGGCGCAGCCCGGTGGTGTCGATGCCATACTCGTCACCGGCGAAGCGCGCGGCGCTGTTGAAGTTCCAGTTCGAGTAGCGCGAGGTCGCCCCGTTGGCGAGGTTCATGACCACCGTCGAGGCGTCGCCGTCATACCGTGCCCTGGCTATCGTATAGTCGTCGGAGACTTCCTTGTTATAGGCAGAGCTGCTGTCCAGCGAGCAGACGAGGTGGATCAGCCCGTCGCGCACACGCACCCAGGTCGAGCCGGTGGCCGCGCGCGGAGGAATGAAGTTGCGGTCCTGTTGAGGGAGCTTCACACTTCCGTCGGCGCGCCCGATGACGAACCCGTTGTCGCCCATCCAGCCGACGGCGTCTTCGTTTGGGTGGCGGAAGCCGGTGCCTTTGATGCCGCCGTAGGGCAGCACCTCCCGCGGTGACGCCGTCTTGATGTCGGTGCCCGCATAGAAGTAGGTCCGATCGGCGACGACGAACACGCCATCCTGGATCGGCAGCATGAGCGTCACCGGCGCACCCACATCGATGTAGTTCTCCTCGGCGAACGCCTGGCCGAAGTCATGCACCTTCGAATAGCTGATGACCTGCCCCTTGGCGGAGAGCAGCCGGCCGTTGAAGAACGCGACAATGTCCCCCGCCGGCAAGGCTGACAGGAACTCCCTGTCGCCGAGCAGCCGCCCGGTCGGGGCATCGGTGATGCTGACGCTCCCGGTTGCCGCAGCGACCGTGCTGCAGCGCTGCAGGACGCTCCCGTTCGTCTCGGTGCAGTAGATGGTGAAGGACGTCACCCCCGGGCGCGCGGTGGGCAGCGTGACCGTCAGGCTGCCGGCGGATGCCAGATCGTAGGCGTAGACCGCGGAGGCCCCGGACTCCTCGCCGTCGGCCATCTGGTGAGTAATCGCCACTCGGTACGCTCCGGCCGGGAGGGTTCCTGCCCCTGGCGCGATGAGCGGGATGGAGAGCGGAGTGGGCACCGCCCAGGGCGAGTCCGTATTGTCCGCGTTGCAGCGCCCAGACGCCGTGCCGTTGCTCCACCAGACCTCGCCGTCCTGCTCGGCGTAGCTGATCGGGTCGGTGCTCAGGCCTGTGCGCAACGTCGTCATGACCAGCGGGGACATCGCGGTGATGACGCCCAGGCTTCCGCCTTGACACAACAGCGTCTTCGACCCCTGGGTGGACAGCGAGTGCCCACTGTCGATCGCCAGCGTGTGGCTGTAGCCGGCTCGACGCTTGGCTGTGCCGTCATCACCGAAGTCGACGTTAAGGGCATCGGCGCACGCGGCGCCAGGAGACTCGCGTGTCGACTTCGGCAGCTGGTGGCTGCCGACGCTGTTGTTGATTCCCTTCGACCACGGGCCGATCTGGATGGACTTAGACATGTGCGGCTCCTGTGACCGATGGATGCATCCTGATGTTGGCAGACGCGCGATACGCTACGCCCGGGCTATGCGTGGCACTGGCAACCATCTTGGGCGATAGGGTGGTGTCGGCAGACGCGCGACGAATCCTGTTGCTCTCCGCGAAGGCCCGGGGAGCCAACCGGAGGGTTGCCGTAGCGTTGACGCCCTGTCTGGCTATTGCGGCAACAACGGGGGACAGTCGCACGTCTGCCGTAGCCGCCGCCCCGGTAAAGATGGCAACAGCAGCGATGCGTGGCGAAAGACCGACCGCCAGAGCTGCCAAATACTCGTACCTTGCCTGGGCCGAGACGCGGGGAGACAGGCGGAGTGCACCTGCTGCCGTCTGGATGATTCCCCCGAACGCGGCGATCCGAGGGGCGAGGTGTATGGCCGAGGTCGCCGCATAGGTGTAACGCGCCTGAGCGGTGATGCGTGGGCGCATCTGTGCAGCGCCCGCGGCGTTGCAGGTGTAGTTCGCTGATCCATCGATGCGCGGAGACAGGTGGATCGCCGCAAAGGCGTTGACTGTGAAGTTCGCCTGAGCGGTGATGCGAGGGGACAGACTGATCGCCGCATGGGCTCCGGACACACTCGGAAAATTGACGAGGTCGTACGCCGGAGGCGTGTACGTCGCACCCGTCTGATTGAAATCGACAGCATCGAAGCTCGGTGGCGTGTAGGCCACTTTGGTCCTAGTCGAAGGTCAGGGTGAATGACGTGAAGCCTATCGGTCCCCCCACGACGATTGACGTGGTCGGCATCTGGATGGCTCCGCCTGCGCCCGTCGTCGTGACATCACAGTCGCAAACCACGTTTCCGGTAGAATCCTTGATGCGCGCCCAAGCGGCAACACCCGTAGCGTCTGCAGCAGAGTCCGACGTGATCGCCCCCATGGTGAGCGTGCCCGACGTGATCGTCCCCGACGTGACGGAGAACGTGCAGGTGCCGAGCAGTATTTGCCCGGAGGTCGCTGTCTCCGGCGTGGCGGGCTGCGTGCCGGTGTAGAACTCGACGTAACCGCCTGTCGCCCCGGCATCGATGGCGTTCAGCATTTGCGTCAGCATGCTGCCCGAGAGGGTTCTTGTAACGCGCACTATCATGGCAATTCCTATCCCGGGGTGACCCGATCGTAAATGAGACTGTTCTCCCCGCTGTCGCCGTCGACAAGGGGATCTGTTGCTGTGTCGAACTCGACAACGAAGTGCTCTGTGTAGTCACCCGGCAAAAGCGTGTACGCCCCGGTCGTGCCGTTCGACACTGCGCTGCCGATGAGTGCAGATGTGCTCCGTTTGAACGCCTTGACTACCTTTGAGGCGAGTGCGCCAGCACTGTTGCGCGTGACGCCGCTGATTGTCGGTCGCGAAAAGGGCTCCGAAGGCACCGCATGGCTGGAACGGTATGCACCCTTGGTTACTCGCACGTCGGATAAGTAGCCCTTGAATGCCGTGGCTCCTGCGGTGTTTGCCCCGATCGCCAGGTTTGTCTGCGTGAAGTTGAACGAGGTCGTTTGCGTCGAATACAGCGTGCCGTCGACGTAACATGACCAGACATTGGAGACTCGATCGAGCTGGAAGAAGTGCCACACGCCATTGCTGATGGTGGGTGGTGTTGCCGCGTCGGCGATCAGTTGAAGGTATCCGGAGCTGTGATATTCGAGACGAAACACTATCGGGTCGAGAAGCTGCTTTGCACAGATGTATAGGCTGCCATCTACTCCGTCCGTCCCAATGGCGAGCAGTCTCGCGTATGACGACCCATGTCCCCCTGTCACCGGGTAGAACCAGAACTGTATCGTGCAGTCACCTGTTCCCAGCGTGAAGTCGCTGCTGGTTGATGTCAGAACGTCGTTCGTCCCATCGCAGTACAGCGCACTTCCCGCACCGAACGGCGTACCAACTGCACTCGACAGGGCAATCCCGCCGCTCGCAGCCATCGTGTGCCCTCGGGCATCGAGCAGGTTCGCGCTCAACGGAAGCAGCAGCGACGTGTTCCCCCACTGGCTATCAACGGCCATCTCAATCCCCTGTCGTGTGAACCGTCGATGCGGCAGGCCGCACGACCGTGGTGGCCTGCTGGTGCGTCTGCACCGTGACCGCCGCCGTGGCGGCAAGTACCGTGACAGCGCGCACCGGCTCGACGACCCAGACGTTCTTCGGCTCGTCGCTGACCGTGCCTTCGCCCGGGGAAGGGCGTGCCGCCGGCAGGACGACGCGGCGCTCGGCTGGCGTTGTCTTCGTCGCCTTCCCGTCCAGCGTCGTGGCGAACAGGCGCTGCTGCTCGACGACCACGTACGCGCCACCTCCGGCCGGCACCGTGACGGCTGGAGCGCCGCCGGTGATCGCCAGGAAGTGGACCATGGCCGACACCCCGGCGAGGCCGGAGAGGGCGACGAGGCGCTCACCTGTGGTGCTCATGGCAGCACCGTCGCCCAGACAGCCGCGGCAATCTCTGCGGCTGTCGGCCCCGCGCCGGTCGCTACAGTGATGAGGCCCGCACTATTGGCGATGAGCAGGCTCACCTGATTGACCACCTTCACGTCGGCGATGTTGTGGTTCGCCCCGACGCAGCGCACGGTATAGGGTCCGAGATCCTCAAACAACACTGTGTAGCCGTTGATGATCTCGAAGGTGCGCGAGTAGGTCACTCCCGACAGGACGACTTGAGTGTTGTGCCTGTGCGTGTCCGGGTAGGCCATGCCGTCCGCGCTATCCTCGACGTCCTTCAGCGCCAGACGGAACGAGTCCACGTCCAACTGGTACAGGCCCGCGCTGACGAAGGCGAGTTCCGCCCTCGGCACAGTAATGACCTTCGTCGCCCAGTTGATCGAGACGTTCATGTTTAGGCGTCACTCAGGCGCTGCACCGCCACACTGCCGCCAGCCACGCCAAGCGTTGCCGCTGTCTCGAACGTCTTGGTCGGCGTTGCGCCACCATCGCGACGGCGCACGAACAGCTCACGATCCGACACGTAGGTCGATTGGAACGCCGCCGTGGTCGCGCTCGCCAGAACGTCGATGTAGCTGACAAAGGCGTTTGTGCCATTGGCCGCGTTGTTGGATGAAAAGTCGGCGGAAGTGATCGTGAATGTCGACGTGGCCCACGCACTGTACGGGTGCCTCGACCACGCCCCGTTGGCGCGCTTGATGCGGATGCTGCCAGTTGCCGGGGTGTCAGCAGGGATTGCTCCTGTGACCACCACCGACGTCACCGCCGCACCAGTCAGCGCCCCGTTCAGGGTGAACTGGGTGTCGAGCAGCGCCCCGGCATTGCCTGGACCGACCAGGATGTAATCTTCGCCGCTCACCAGACCGGATACCGTGAAGGTAACGAGGTTCGGCGGATTGCGCAGCGTGTTGGTCAGGTCGAACAACTTGTCGTTGACAGACAGGTCCGCCGTCTCCAGGGCAAAGCCGTAGGCACCAATTATCGCGGAGCCGGTGCTGGCCCCGCAGAACGGGAACGACAGCGTGCGCTCAGTGCTCGGTGTGCCGCCTGCCGCCGTGACGCTGCCACCACCCACGGTGATGGTCTGCGCCGCTGTCGGTGCCACACCAGTCAAAAGCTGAATCCACAGCTTCGTCGCCGTGCCGGCGCTGTCCCGCGCCAGGACCTGGCCCGTGCCACCAGACCAGGATGCCGCCGCGCCTTCCGCGATGGTGCTGGTGCGAGGCGTGGTGACGGCAACCTCGTGTGTGATGCCCCGGAACAACTGCCCGGCCAGACCATACAAGGTGGTGGTTTCCCCGCGCCGGGTCAGGTACTTCATCCGCTCGTAGAACTGGTTGATCGAGCGCGAACCACGGTCCCACTTTGCGTAGTAATACTCCAGCGTCGAGTCGGCATTCACGTCGATGCCGTTGTAGCCTGCCGTCAGGTTGGTGACATCACTCCAGCCGGCCACCGTACCGCTCGCCGTCTGGTTGTTCAGGTCGGTAGCGTAGGTCAGAGCGGCGACGTTGATGCCGCGAGTCGTCCCGTTGAGTTTGAACTCGGTGTAGCTGTAGCCGAACTCGCGCGTCTGGAGCAGCAAGCGGCGACCGTCGATGTCCGCCGCACTGTCCCGCACCTTGAACATGAAGCGGCAGGCGATGCCGTTGGCGGCATCCGGATTCAAACCCTTGATGCCGGTGCCGAACGGCACGCTGTTCCAGAAATCGTTGGTGATGGCCGCGCCGTTCTGGATCACCTGAACATGTGCCCCAGACCCGGCGATCACTTGGATACCGTCGAAGATCGTGTCCCCGCCCGCCTGAATGATCGACCCTGCGTACAGATGCTCCGATGCCGCTGCGTCAATGGTGTAACCGTTGACCAGAGTAATGATCGTGTCGAACTGTTTATCAGACGGAGTGAGCCGGCTGATGTCCATGTAATCATCGCCAGTCGAACCGGCGTCATCGGCCAAGTCCTGCAGCCAGCGGTGAAGTTCCAGGACCGTGTAATACCCTGCGCCGGTTGCCCCGTGCGCTGCGCCACCGTAGGCGATCACCTTGGTGGTCGAGTTGATGGAAAAGTCTGTTCCGATGGCCATGTCTTACCTCAGTCTGGTATCTGTGAAACGTAGATGGATTGCGCGCCGACGATGGCAGTCGCCAGCGTCTCATAAGGCTTGTAGTACGTGGCAGCGCTTGCTTTGCGCACCTTGATGCGCAGATCGTTGTTCGCGCTGCCTGCGGTGTATCCGGACAAGGTGATCACAACCGTGCTCGCCACTGCCGTGGCGTCATACAGGATCGTGCCGGCCGCTTGCAGCGAGACATTCACCCGAGAGCCGACAACCACATTGGTCAGCGTCAGCGTGAAGACCCCAAGCGGATCGGTCGGCCGCAAAGCCTCCCACACTGCCTGCCCTGCGTGGCACACGACCTTGCCTCGACCTCGCGTCTTGAGCGCCGAGGCGAACATGAAGGGGGTTCCTGCGCTGAGTCTCACGATCAGGCCAGTTGGAATTGCGGGTCAATGAAGCACCACTCGTTCATCACCGACGGC